>Ga0209156_10000021_pt1 | contig 104231 bp, 86 predicted proteins | sample GraSoiAngelo_124_FD_185881 | JGI IMG/M metagenome (GOLD analysis project Ga0209156, IMG submission 185881) | Grasslands soil microbial communities from the Angelo Coastal Reserve, California, USA - 14_0927_05_20cm (SPAdes) (version 2) | ecosystem: Environmental > Terrestrial > Soil >... | reverse complement strand
TCCTCCGCCTACCTACGAGTTGCTCTTCGCTCTTATGCCCTGCGATTCTGCTCCAGCCTTAGCCCCCCGTTCTATCCGGCAAATGCTTTCAAACCGGCCGCGCCGGCCAAAGTAGAAACCTCCCTAGGTCTCGACCTAGCCATTTGGCGGATGTAAACGCCTTTGCCCCTGCGGCATCTTGTTCATGGAGGTTCTCAAAATGTCCGCAGAACTCATTGCTCTTTCGAACGCCCTGGCGCAGGCCACCGAGCGCGCCGCCGCAAGCGCGGTCGCGGTGCATACCGAGGCGCGCGGCTCGTCCAGCGGCGTTATTTGGCGCAGCGGCGTCATCGTCACCGCCGAGCACGCGCTCGGCCGCGACGAAGGCATTCAAACCACTTTGCCAGACGGCCGCGTGGTCGCTGCCACTCTCGCCGGCCGCGACGCGTCCACCGACTTAGCTGTTTTGAAATGCGCCGAAGCCGGTTCACCGATCGGGGAAGCTAGTGACGTCTCCTCGATCAAGCCCGGCAGCCTGGCTCTGGTCGTCGGCCGCACGCGCGCCAGCGGCCCGGTCGCCGCTCTTGGCGCCGTCAGCCTCGTTGTCGCGGAACGGCGCGCGTGGACGGGCGCGGCGCTAGCCCCTTACATTCGGCTCGACATCGGCGTGCAGCCCACGGCCGTCGGCGGCGCGGTGATCGACGCGCACGCCAGAGTTGTCGGCATTGCCACTCCCCGGTTCGCGCGCTTCGGCGCCATCGCGATTCCTGCACCCACGGTGAACCGCGTCGTTGAAGTGCTTCTGCAAAAAGGCCGCATTCCTCGCGGCTACCTCGGCGTCGGTTTGCAACCCGTGCGTTTGCCGGACGCGCTTCGAAAAACACTCAAACGCGACGACAAGACCGCGACCATCGTGCTCGAGGTCGAGCCGGAAGGCCCCGCACACAAAGCCGGCATCGTCATCGGCGATATTTTTGTGGCTCTCGCCGGTCATCCGGTCACGCGCCTCGAAGATATTCACGGGCAGCTCGGCGCGGAATCCATCGGCAAATCGCTCCCCATTAAATTCGTGCGCGGCGGGGCCCTCCAGGAAGCCACGATCGTCGTTGGCGAGCGCACGCATGGAGCCGAATAACATGGCCATTCCGGGCTTTGGCGAAATCGCGGAGCAACTCCGCCGCTCGACGGTTCTCATTCATTCCGGCGGCCGCGGCTCGGGCTCCGGGGTGATTTGGTCCAGCAACGGCCTTCTGGTGACCAACGCGCATGTCGTTCGCAGCGTGCGGCCCAAGGTTCAACTCTGGGATGGCCGCGAATTCGAAGCCGCCGTTCAATCGCGCGATCCGTTCCGCGACCTCGCACAACTTCGTATCGATGCCAGGAATCTTCCGGCAGCATCGGCCGCGGATTCTTCCCAGTTGCGCCCAGGCGAACTCGCCATTGCCATCGGCAATCCGATGGGTTTTGTCGGCGCGCTGGCCACGGGGGTAATTCACGGCGTTGGCCCGCTTCGCGGCCTGGGCTCGCACTCCTGGGTGCAGGCCGAAGTGCGTCTCGCACCGGGAAATTCCGGCGGGCCACTCGCCGACGCGCGCGGCCGCGTTGTCGGCATCAATACCATGGTCGCGGGCCGCTTGGCGCTGGCCATTCCCAGCAATGCGGTGCGCGATTTTCTTTCCGCGAGTCCGAGCAACGGGCGGCTCGGCGTCACGATTCATCCCGTATTTCTTCCGCGGCCCGCTTCTCGCAGCAAAAGTTTCGGTCTCGTCGTTCTTGCAGTACAGCCCGACAGCCCTGCGGCTCTGGCCTCGCTTCTGCCGGGGGACATTCTGCTGGGCACGGAAGAAAAACGGTTTGCCTCGCTCGAGGATTTGGCGCGCGCGCTTCAGGGCAGCGGTCCCCGCGTTTTGCGGCTCGAATTTCTCCGCGGCGATTACGAGCGAATCCGCCGCGTCACCGTGCAACTTGGAAATCCGCTGCCGGCAAGGAGCTCCGTCGCGGCGTGATCTCCGTTTTCATTGTCGCGGCTTCCCCGCTCGAGCGCTCCGGCTTGGAAAACCTGCTGGCGTCCCGCCACATGGAAGTCGCCGGGAGCTTCGCCAATCTTGAAGACCTCGAGGGCCGTCTGGACGACGAACCCCTGGACGCAATTCTCGTGGATTCGACCGGCGAGCCCTTTGAGCGGCTTCTCGATTCCTTGATCGCGTCGGGCCTGGCATCCGATTTCAGCGTCGTGCTTCTTGTGGAACCCGCGTCGCTCGCCGCTTTCTCAACGGCGCTCCGTGCGGGAGTTCGCGCCGTTTTGCCTAACGACATTGCTCCCGACCAACTCGCTGCCGCTTTGCAAGCGGCCGCGAACGGCTTGCTGGTGCTGCATCCCACGCAGGTCTCGGCGCAGGTCCATGCCAATGGATTTGCTTTGCCAGCGCGCTCGCGGGAGCTCGACGAACTGGCCGAGCCACTCACGCCGCGCGAAAGCGAAATTTTGCAGATGCTCGCGAGCGGCCTCGGCAACAAAGAAATCGCCGCGAAGCTCGCCATTTCCGAGCACACGGTGAAGTTTCACGTCGCATCCATCCTCGGCAAGCTCGGCGCGGCCAGCCGCACCGAAGCCGTATCTCTCGGCATCCGCCGCGGCCTGGTGCTTCTCTAGCCCGCGTTCAGGCGTCGCGTTCCGCTCTCGGATGCGAACGTGCACACGAACGGCTTTGCCAGCTTCGCAAAATCCGCGTAGCGCAAGCGAATCGCGTCGTGGTGCGTGCCGGCGTTGAAGAAAATCTCCTCATCAGCTGCCAGCGACTCATCCACATAGATCGGCAAACCGTAGAGTTCCACGAACGGTGGCATGGCCTCAGCTCGCAATCCAGGGTCCCCTGTGACCTCGGTCACAGCAGCCGGCTTCGCCTCGCGCCAGCATGTCGGTGTGGATTCTGGCCGCGCTTGCTGAACAACCGGGCTTCGCGTATCGCCATGGAGGTTTGAACCATGTGGCTGAAAGCTCTTGGAGCGGGAGCCATCCTGATCCACTTCCCCCGACCACATCTTGCCTGGCACCGGGGGCCTAGCCACTCGTGCATTTCCAAAGCAAAAAGGGGCACAAAATTTTTGTCGGCTGTGAAGCGGAAGATCCTGGCGTTTTCAGTAGGCCCAGCGCAGGAGCACGCTGCCGGTGGTGTAACCGGCGCCAACGGTAGCGACCAAGACGAGGTCACCTTTGCGCAAACGGCCTTGCGCGATGGCGTCGCGCAAGCCCAAGGGAATCGTGCCGGCAGTGGTGTTGCCGTACTTGTCGATGTTGACCATGACTTGGGAATCGTCCACGCCGAGTCGCTCCTGGGTGGCGCGGATGATGCGCAGATTGGCCTGGTGCGGCACTAGCAACGCCAAATCCTCTTTCTTAAAGCCGTTGCGCTCGAGCAGGCGCACGGACAGTTCCGCCATGCGCCGCACCGCGTACTTGAAGACTTGCGAGCCATCCTGGTGCACATAGTGCATGCGCTTCTCGACAGTTTCTTTCGACGAGGGATGCAGCGACCCGCCGCCAGGCATGTACAGAAACTCGCCGCCCGAGCCGTCCACGTCATGCTCGAAATCCAGAATGCCTTCGTGCGGGCCGCTGGCCGGTTCGAGCAGCACGGCGCCCGCGCCATCACCAAACAAAACGCAGGTGCCTCGATCCTGATAATCGAGGATGCTGGTCATGGTGTCGCTGCCGATCACCATCACTTTTTTATGCGTGCCCGCGCCGACGAATTGCCCTCCGACGGTAAGCGCGTAGGCAAACCCGGAGCACGCGGCGGAGAGGTCGAAGCCCCAGGCGCGCTTTGCGCCGATGCGGCACTGCACCAGGCAAGCGGTCGCCGGGAAAAACATGTCCGGCGTCACGCTCGCGACCACGATCAGATCGATGTCCGCGGGATCCGTTTTGGTTTGCGCGAGCAGGGCTTTCGCGGCTTCGGTGGCCAGGTGCGAGCTGGCCATGCCCCTTTCCACCACGTGGCGTTCGCGGATGCCGGTGCGGGTGCGAATCCACTCGTCACTGGTGTCGACGATTTTCTCGAAGTCCGCGTTGGTCATCACTTTCGGCGGCACGTAGCCGGCCACGCCGGTGATTTTTGCCGCGATGGGGTGGGACATGTCTCTCCTTGCGAAATTCTCGCTGGACCAAAAGAAATTGGATTCTATGCGATAGCGCGGCGGGGTTACAAGGCAAGAAGCAGTCTTAAGTTCTAAGTCGCCCTGTTGACATCCTGCTTCGAGAGATCAAGCTTAGGAGCTGGCGGGCAAAATTTCGTAGCGCCAGGAAAGCGCGGCGGTTTTCTTGAGCATCGCCGCGACGGAGCAGTATTTGTCTTCGCTGAGCTGGATGGCGTGCTTGACGGCGGCGTCCTCGAGCGGGCCACGCAGGCGGTAGAGAATTTCGAGCTTCGTCCACACCGTGGGCGGTTCCTTGGCGCGCTCGCCAGAGCAAATGATTTCGAGCGACTCGAGTTTTTGCCGTTTCTTTTCGAGGATGCCCACGACGTCCGTGGCCGTGCACGCTCCCAGCGCCATCAGCACCAGTTCCATCGGCCCGGGCGCTTTGTTGGACTCACGGTCGGAGTCGACCGCGATGGCGTGGCCCGACGGGCTGGTGGCCACGAATTTTTGTTCGCCAATCCACTTCACGGATGCAGTTTGCATGCAGCCCTCCCTCAGGCAAGAATAGCAGGCGCGGACGCGGGAAACGAAAGCCGCGACTCCCAGCCGCGGATTCTCGCGGATAAACGCCGATCAACTATTCTCACTGGACTGGCATTATGACTTACACTGCTGGGCTAAGCTTTGACTCACGGTGGGAGGAAACCACAAATGCACGTTCAAACTTCTTTGCGGAGCAGGCGATTTCTCGTGACGACATTGGTGGGGGCGGGGATTGTTTGCGCGGCGGCGATCGGCGTGAACGCAGGGCAAAGCGCGGCCGCCGAGGCAAAGGACCAGCCGTACGCGATCGAGTACTACTACAAAGCGAAATGGGGCCACGCGGAAGAGTTTCTCGCGCTCTTCAAGAAAAATCACTATCCGGTGCTGAAGAAAGAGATGGAACTCGGGCGCATGCTGAAAGTAACCATGGTGACGCCGCGCTATCACATGACCGAAGACGCGCGCTGGGACTGCCGCGTGACCATCGTGTTCAAGAACGCGGCCGTCGCCAACGACAATTTCGACAGCTCCGGCATCATCAAGCAGCTTTATCCCGACCAGGAAACGTACAAGAAGGAAGAACAGCGGCGCTTTGAGATTCTCGATGCGCACTGGGACCTGCCCATCAAGGACGTCGACCTCGACGCGCGGTGAGGGGGCGATAAGCGTAGTGGGCAGTGAGTAGTGGGTAGTGGCTCAGAGGAAAGTGGCGGGTGGTACGTCGCTTTGGCTCGCCGCAGACTAACCTTGCCTAGCTTCCTTGCTTCCTTGGCCTTGCACACTTGCTGCTTCCTCTTGACGGAAACCGTGTGGGCGAAGTTTGCCCGCCGCGAGGTCGTGCACGGCCTGAAGGCGTCTGCGGGACTTTACGCGTTCCCGGAGCGTCGCCTCATCTTCAGTTTTTCTTGCGGGTGAAGTGGAAGACCATTGGCGTGTCTTTGTCGCCTTCGCGCCAGGTCCAGGTTTCGGTGATGCGATTGTCGTCCTCGAAGCGCAGGACGAGATGATGCTGGTGGCCGGTCTCGGGGGATTTTAGATTTCCCGCGCCCTGGTAGTCGAAGCTGAGTTCCTTCACGTCATTGGAGGAAGGCACGACGCGCATACGCGGCTGGTTGTTGGTTGGGCAATAGTGCACCAGCGCCACGCCATCGCGATCGAGACTGTAGAGCGTGACCATTTCTTCCATGCCAGAAGCATCGAGCCTCTCGATCACCGCCGTGCCCGAAGCCAGCACCTCGAAACTGGTCTTCGCGGCCATGCCGTGAGCATCCTTGCCCTCCCATTTGCCGGCGAGGGATTGCAGCTTCGTGAAGGCGATTTCCGACGGCGTCCCCGCGACCAGTGGTACCGTCACAGAACACAGCAGCGCGAAAGACACGCCTGGCGGCATGAATCTACGGTAGGTCATTAGGAAGCCTCCCCACGGCAATGCGTCCCGCCGTTTCGCCAATGGAATTGGGACACACGCCGACTCTCTGACCTTTCGACGTGGAGACAAAGGAAACGGTAGCAGGCAGGGAGGTCCAAGAGTTCAAGGTTGAAAAGTTCAGCGGCAAAATGACAAAGAAGAGATAACGTGGAGACGCGGAGTACGCAGAGGAAGCGCAAAGACGTCGGAGGTTTCCAGGGATTGCACAAAGAGTCGAAGAGTTGAGAAATGGCGACGTAAAGGCGGCAGGCAGGCGCGTCTCGAACCGCGCCTATGGCGCGGCGGGCACAGCATTCTGTGAACTGTCAACTGCTCACTGTTTTCTCAGGGAGTCCGCGGGGAGGCGGAAGTGGCGGCAACTTCGATGATGGGATTGGGCAACGTGCGCATGGTGCGCACGAAGACTTCCACGATCGAGCCGTCGAATTGCGCGTTGGCGCAGCGTTCCAGCTCGGCGAGAGCGTCGGGGGCGCTGCGCGCTTTTTTGTACGTGCGGTCGCTCGTGATGGTGTCGTAGGCGTCGGCGATGGCGATGATGCGCGCGCCGAGGGGAATGCTTTCGCCGGCGAGCGCGTGGGGATAACCGGAGCCGTCAAAAAATTCGTGGTGATGCAGAACCATCTCGCGAATCCGCCCCAGCGGCGTGAGCGGATCGAGAATCTTCGCGCCAAAGCTGACGTGGGACTTCATGGTTTCCCACTCTTCGGGATTGAGCGGGCCGTTCTTGTTGAGAATATTTTCCGAGATGCCGACTTTGCCGATGTCGTGGAGCACGGCGCCAAGGCGAATCTCTTCGACTTCGGCGTCGCTCATGCCCATAGCTTCGGCGATGAGCGCGGCGTACGCGGCCACTTTCTGCGAATGGCCTTGCGTGTAGTGATCTTTGGCGTCGATGGCATACGCCAGCGAAGTGACGGTATCCAGCACCGCTTGCGGGAGCGCGTGCGGGCCCGCCGCCGCCGAGAGGAGGGACTTGCCGTTTTCTGGTTCCGTGGCACTGAGTGATTCGGTGAATTGCCGCAGCCGCTGATAAATTTCCTCGAAAGCTTCGGGACCGGTAGAGAAGAGGCGCTTGAGCGTTACGCCCAAGTAGGCTTCAAGGACGTCGCGCTTCCACTTTCTGGCTTCGTTGGGATCGAAGTGATCGGCGGTGGAGACGGCGTTGCCGCCCTGATGCTTCGAAAGATACATCGAAGCGTCGGCGACCTGGATGAGCTCCTGCGGCGAAGAGCCGTGCAACGGATAGCAGGCGATGCCGAAGCTGGCGCTGATGTTTTTCTCGCGCAGCAGCGGATCGGCGGAAACCCAGCCGCGCAGCTTGCTGGCAAGCTGGCGGGCGTGCTCCATGGTGGTTTCCGGCATCAGGATGACGAATTCGTCGCCGCCGTAACGCGCGACGACATCGGAGCGGCGGCAATTGGTTTCGAGAATCTGCCCGACGCGCTGGAGGACGAGGTCACCTTCGAGGTGGCCGTAGAAGTCGTTGACGAATTTGAAGCGGTCCAAATCCATGAGCACCAGCGCGAAGGAGCGGCCCGCGCGCGTGGAGCGCTTCCACTCGGAGGAGAGCGCTTCCATGAAGAAACGATGCGTCTTGACGCCGGTAAGCCCGTCGGTGATGGCCTGCTCCTGGGCTTTCTGGAAAGAAAGCGCATTGTGCAGCGCGCCGGCGATGAGGTCGGCGAGTGTGCGCAACAGCAGAACTTCTTCTTCGGAGAAGTCCTGCTGCGTGGAGGATTCGACGTACAGAATGCCGTGGAGCTGCTCGGCGTAAAAAACGGGCAGAGCCAGGGCGGAAGTGGAATCGGGCAGGAGCGGCTTCAGGGCACTGTCTGTCGAAGAACCAGCGCGGAACGCCGCCATATGGCCGTTGCGAGCAACGTGGCCAATGAGGCCGGTGCCCAGAGGAATGCGCTGGCCGAGCACACCGCGGCGCGCGCCCCCTTCCGCTTGAATGACGATTTCGCGCGTAGCGTAGTCCAGCGAGCCGATGCCGATATGGTCGTAAGTGAGACCGGCTTCCAACTGCTCGGTGATTTTGGCGAGCATCTCGTCGGGATTCAGCGTGGCGATGGCGTTGCGCGAGATGGTGTTGAGCAAGGACAGGTGCCGCGCTTTCGTGCGTTCTTCGTGGAAGAGGCGCGCGTTTTCGATAGCGATACTGGCTTCGCTGGCCAGCACGCGCAAAAGTTCGAGATGGCCCTCGTCGAAGGCTCGCTCGTGATCGGAAAAAACGGCCATGGCGCCGATGGCACGGTCGTAGGCGACAAGCGGAACGCCGCAGAAACAGCCGCCGGTGCGAATGGGTTCGACGCCGAGCTTTCTTACTTCGGAAACATAGTTCTCGCGAATCAGGACGGGCTGGCGCGTTCGAATGAGGTACTCGGTGAGATGGTGTCCGGCAGGGCGCGTGCGCCGGGGCACGCGGTTGCCACCGATGATTTCCAAATCAAAACGCAGTTCGTTGCGGAAGGGATCCAGCTCGGCGATATAAAAGTTTTCGACATCAAAGAGCCGGCGCAGTTCTTCCCATACTTTTTGAGTGAGGTCTTCTTTTTGCAGCGTGGAGCTGAGGACGCGGCCGATTTCGTTGAGCACGTGCAACTCTTCGGAGCGGCGCGAAGTTTGCTGGATCAAGTAGCTGTTCTCGACAGCCATGCCGATCTGATGGCCGAGCGCGAGCAGGAGCCGCAGCTCCGCGGAAGTGAAGCGGCGGTTGTCGGGAGTGCCGAGGAGCAAAACGCCAAAAGCCTGTTCTTTGGCTTGCAGGCTAATGGCCACGACGCTGCGCAGTCCCTGCGCCAAAGCCAGTTCGCGGAAGCGGCGGATGGATTTTTCCTTGTCGAGAGCGGAGAGCGAATCATCGCGGAGATCGCGGAATCCCAACAAGCCGCCGAGACGCGCCACGAGGCCGACGAGGTAATCGTCCAAGGCTTCGTTCTGGGCCGCGCGACAGAATTCATCGGACAGTCCGACGGCTACGACGGAGGTCGGGCCCTGCGGGTCGCCGTGATGGAGGAACAACGCGCCGGCGGGAAGGCGCACGACGCCGAGGACGCGATCCAAAGCTTGCGAGAGCATGCGCTGGATTTCACCGCCGACAAAACTGGAGGTGGCGAGGTTGAGATTGGAAAGCGCCAGCATGTTGCGCTCGATGCGGCGTTTCTCTTCTTCGTAAAGCGCCATGACCATCAGCATGGCGACGAAAGCGCAGGGCGCCGTGGCGACCACGCTCATGGTGGGGCCCTGAAGTTCCGGTGTAGCCTTCAGAAAATGAAGCGCCAGCCAGAGAATTCCCCAGGAAGCAAAAGAAAGGCCGAGAAGCCGATCAGCGAGTGTCTCTTGACGGCGGCTTTCCTGCCAGAAGATGACGGCGACACCGACGTACAGGAGTGAGGCCGGGATAAGCGCCGAGATCGAAAATACGTTGACGGCGTTGGCCGCCGCCCAAACCCCCAGAAGAGTGGCAACCAGGAGCGCAAGAAGTTTCCAAGGTTTGCGTTGCGCATAAATTTGCGCGCCGAGGAAAAAGAGCACCGCCGAAAGCGCAAAGAGCCAATGCGTCAGCGCGCTTTCCAGGGAACCCGACACTTCGGTCTGCAGAATGGCGGGGGAGACGTAATGAAGACCAAAAACAAACCAGGCGGCAGTCCAGAGCAGCAAGTAGTTCTGGCGTTTGAGGCTGTAGATATAGGCAAAGAAGCCGGCCACAAGAAACGTGGCGATCAGCAGCGCCAAGGAAATGAAGCTCTGATGTATCAAGCTCGATCTATTCTCCGCCCGCCAAAACGGACGGCAGTGCGCTCATACTAAGGCGCAGAATTCCTTCGTGATGCGGCCTGCAACCATGCCCCAGTCAGTCACACGAAGAGGCAGTTACGCGGCGGCGCAGAAAGCCGCGCCCGGACACAACACAAAGTATACAGATTATGAAGTACGGAATTTTGCAGAAGCAAGCGTACCTGGGTACCGGTTGCCAAAAAGACAGCAGGCCCCGGGTAACAGGTTCAAGACAAAGGAGGTAGGGAGAACCGCACGATTCCACGTGGGAAGTGCTTTGGCTGGCGGGCCGGGGGCCCGCAGTAACTTTTCGCGCTGCGATTATTTGTGAGGTTCGATGATTTGGACGTGATGGTGGTCGAGCAAGTCGCCGGTGGCGTGATCGAGCTGCGCGACGGCCAACTGGTAATTCACCTGGGATTGAATGAGATTCAACTCCGCCTGGGCCAGCTGGGTTTGCGCGTCCAGAACGAAAAACACCGGCTCCGCGCCCAGCTCGTACTTGCGCTCGTCCGCATGAAGGGTGTCGCGGGCCAAATCCGTGGCGACTTTGGCAGCCTCCATCGAGAGTTTGGCTTGCTCGAGAGCATGCACAGCGTTGGTGACTTCGAGGGTGATGCTCTGGTTGATCCGGCGTTCCTGATACTGGTCGCGGCTGCGGCCGACCAAGGCATCGGCAAGATTGGCTTGCGCCGAATGTCTCCGAATCGGGAGATTGAGGGAAAGTGAAGCGCCGTAGGCGGGATAGGTAAAGTGAAAAGTCTGGCTGAAACTATCGCCGAACCCCGTGCTGCTGCTTAGCTGCGGCGGAGTAGTGTTCAGGTTGAATTCGTTGCCCGCGACACCATTGCCGGAATAAAACCCCGACAGTTGGAGGTCCGGTTTCAAGTTGTTGTGCGCCAAACGAATGCTGAGTTCATCGCTGGCCAGCTGTTCCCGTGCGATATCGAACTCCGGGCGATTGGCGAGCGCGCGGGAGAGAGCGGTGGCAATGTCCATGCCAGGCAACTCGCCCGCGGGCGCAGGTTGGTCGGTAAGATCCAGATCCAGAGCGCGAATATTTGGATCCAGGTCGGCGCCAAGGTCGCGGCGAAAAATGTCGGCCCTTTGCTTGAGCTCGTATTCCGCCTGAATGACACCAACGCGCCGCGAAGCCACTTGGGACTCCGAGCGGTAAATGTCCAGAGGAGGCAGCGCGCCCAGACTGAGCGCCTTCTTGTCGTGGTCATAACTTTTTTGTGCTTCCTCGAGCGACTTGCGCTGCACCTCGAGATTATCGCGGGCAAGAATGACGCTCCAATAATCTCCCACGACCTGAAGAATGATGTTATTGACTTCGACAATAAAATTGGCGCGCGCCTGCTTCAGATTGCTTTGAGCAATGAGAATGGGAGCACGATTGGGAAAGAATCCGAAGTTGCGAAGCAGCGGCTGCGTGAGGGTGAACTGGACATTGGTGGAGAGAGACGGATTGACGAATGCCAGGTTGCTGTTTGTTGCGGATTTGTTTCCGCTCACGGAAGCCTGGAGATTCGTGCCGGTTTGAAAGGTTTGTGAATAACCCAGCCCGAAGGACTGCGATAGGGTGTCAAGAATGCTCGTCGTGCCCTGAACCAGGCTGATGGCCGGGCTCTTCGCGCGACTGTCGGAAAAGGTGGAAGTAGCCAGGGGATCGAAGGGCGAATGCGCGCGCTGAACGCTGTCCAGCGCAAAGTCGATCTGCGCGCGATCAATGTGAATATCGGTGTTGTTGGCGAGCGCCAGGCGAATGCTGTCGTCCAGAGTAAGAACAAGCTTGCCGTTGGCGACGTGGTCCTGCAGGCCTTCCGGCGCGGGGAGTTGCGCCAGAGGCTTTTGACTGGAGTTGAACGCCAAAGATGTTTTCAAGGGCCAACTGGATTGCCCGTACAAAGAAGCGACGCACATCAAAGTAAAAAATGCCGCAACGAGAAAAGAGCAGAGCCGTCCCATCGAAACCCCCAGAGAATTTGGCCGAGCTGAAACCTTATTCGTAGCGAATCGCTTCCACGGGATCGAGCCGCGCGGCTTTCACGGCTGGGTAAATGCCGAAGATCAAGCCCACGGAAATGGAAACCAGAAAAGCCAGGAGAACGGACCGGATGGTCACGATGGTCGACCATCCTGCCAGCAAGGCGATCAATCTGGACATCACAAAGCCCACCACAAGACCCAAGAAGCCGCCGGCGAAGGAAATCAGCACCGCTTCGATCACAAACTGGCGAATGATGTCCGAGCGCCGCGCGCCGATGGCCCGGCGCACGCCGATTTCACGCGTGCGTTCGAGAATGGCCGCCAGCATGATGTTCATGATGCCAATGCCGCCGACTAACAGGGAGATGGAAGCGATGGCCACCATGACGGTATTGAAGAGCTGCTCGGTGCGCTTTTGCTGGGCCAGGAGCTCGGCGGGAACGATGACGCTAAAGTCGGCGGCATTGTGATGCGAGGAATTCAGAATGCCGCGCACCACCTCAGCATCGGTGGTGCTGGTATCCGTGGAAGCAAGATGCAGGTACATGCCGTCGATTTCATCTTTCAAGCGGCTCTGCGAATCTTCCAGCCGATAGCGCACGGAATTCAGAGGGGCATAAATCAGGTTGTTCATGTCCTCGGTGCGGACTCCGGAGATTTCGCTTTGCGGGGCCATTTGGGGCGCCGCGATGCCGATGACGTGACACCACTGGTCATTCAACTTGACGTATTCACCGACGGCGGGTGCAGCGCCGAACAAACTGTCCTTGGCCGCGGCTCCGAGCACGCACACGGGCGCCGCTGACGCATTGTCCGACTCGTCGAAGAAGCGGCCCTCGGTCACGCGAAGGTGGCCGATTTCGAGGTAGCTGGGTTCGACGCCGTAAACCACGGGAGAGTCCTGCTGCGGCTTGGGCAGAAATTTGCTTGGCGTGAAGCGCTTTCGCGGCGTGCCACTCTGGACATCGCTGACATTCTGACGGATCACCTGATAATCGATCAGCGTGAGCCCCGGCGAGTTTTTCCGGATTTTCTGAAACTCCTGGTAATTGTTCGCTTCTTTGGCCTCGACAATGATGTTGCGGACGCCGAGCTGTTCGATGAAGGCCATCACTTTTTGCTGTGCTCCGGCGCCGATAGACAACATGGCCACGACCGCGGCCACGCCAAAAATCATGCCGAGCATGGTGAGCAGGGAACGCAGCTTGTGCGTGGCAAGATTCTCCAGGCCGAGGAACAGATCGGGGAGCCATTGCGTCAGCGTTCGGGGTTCGGCCAAGGAGCGAGTATTCATGGTCGGGAGAATCGCCTCATTTTGCGCCCGGACCCAGTGCAGGACCCGAGCTGCCCGCTTTGGCCTTTTCGGAAGCACGGGCTTCCGGATTAACCAGCGCCACCACGGTGCCCGGTTGGAGGCCTTCCAAGACCGCGCGTCCTCCGCTGAGCGCGCGGACCTTGACCTCCTGCGTTTCGAAGCCTCGGCTGCGCTTGCAATAAACAATCTTCTTGCCTTCGCGCTCGAACACGGCTTCGCCCGGGATGGATACGGCGTGGGAAAGCTTGTCGCCACGGATGGTCAAGCGTGCGGCGAAGCCGGGGCGGAGCCGGGGGTCGCGCTTATCGAGAAGAATGGTGACATCGAATTTGTGCGTGGAGTTGTCGTCCCAGAATTCATGGGAGGTGGCCCCGCCCACGGTCTCCACTTTGCCGGTGAAGTGCTCTCCGGGCAATGCATAGATCTGGGCATCCACGGACTGGCCCAGTTTCAGGTTGCTGCGGTCGTTCTCCCCGACCTGCGCGTAGAGTTCCAGATGAGAGACATCGATCACTTCCGCGATGGAGCTGCCCGGATTCACTTGATCGCCCACGTGATAGTCGGGAAGGGTCATGCCCGTAAAGAAAAATCCGCCCGAGGCATCGCGATTCCCTTCAATGACGACAAGACCGTCGATCGGCGCGGTGATCCTCATCTTCTTGATGTTCTCTTCGGCCTGGTTCATGGCCAGGCGCGCCTTGTTGCGTTTTTCCTCGCTAATCGCCAAGGCCGCTTTGTTGGAAGCGCTGTGCGAGCGAATGTCCTGTTCCAGCTGGGTCAGAGCGCGCTTGGCTTCGTCCAGCGCAAGCACATTTTTCTGCGCATCAATTTTGCTGACCAGCTCATTCTTGCTGACTTCCAGCTCGGCGCGGCGCACATCGTACTTGGCTTTCAGCAGCGCGGTCTGGTCTTCGGCGGCCTGCACGGCCGCGTCGGCTTTGGACTTGGCGATTTCCTGCTCGGCTTGCAAGAGATCGCTGCGGTTCTGCGCCAGATTGTATTCCTGCTCGCTAGGGTCGAACTCGAGCACGACATCGCCTTTCTGAACCTGGGCGCCAAAGCGCGCCAGCTTGATGATTTGCAGCGTTCCGCCGCCAATGGAAGGAGCGGCAATCACTCTTGTTTCTTTGGTTCGCAAAGCGCCGGTGGTCTCCACTTGCAATTGCAGATCGGCTTGTTTCACGGTGGCGGTGGGAATATCCAATTCGCCGGCCAAGGCGCTGGCTTGGCGGCAGGCGACGCACCCGCTCGCCAGGGCGAGGAGCCCTAGAAAGGCGCCGGTTTGGGCAACATTGCGGTTCATGATGGTTTACCTAACGCGCCAGCGTCGGATCTTTCACAGCAACACGCTCGCCAGGCTGGAGCCCTCTCGCCAGCAAGACTTCCTCCGTGCTCCGCCGCGAAACTTCGACCGGAGTTTCTTCAAACTTCGAGCCCCGTTGCACGTAAGCCACGGTCCGGCCGGCTTTGCGAAACACTGCCCCGGAAGGAATGACAACCCCGTTGGGAATCTTGGCCACTGCCACGCGGACCGTCGCCGCCATTCCCGGAGTGAGACGCGGGTCGGTCTCCGAAAACGCGACATCGACCGAAAAATTGCGCGGAATCGGCCAACCTCCGGTGAAATCCAGGCTGGCGGTGGGACTGATGGCTTCCACATGGCCTTCGAAGGTGCGGTCCGGGACGGCACCCACATGGACTTCGGTGGTCTGCCCGACTTTCAATTGCCCGCGCTCCGCCTCTTCCACACGCGCGGAAATTTTCAGTGAAGTCGCATCCGGCAGCTCGGCGATCGCCATTCCGGGCCAGGCGCGGTCACCGGGCTTGAACGGCGCGGGACCGCCTTGCGGTTGCCAGTGGTTCTGGAGCGCCACCACGCCATCCAGCGGAGCGCGCAGCGTAAGCGACTCCAGGCTGCGTTCATCGAGCTGCACCTGATACTCCGCCTGCTTCAACTTTTGCTTTTTGCTGGCCAAATCCGCTTCCGCGGACAAACGATCCGCTTCCAGCTTGGCTTCAGCGGCTTTCAGGGTCTGCTCGGCATCCACCACTTTCAGCTTGGCCTGCTCGCCGTCGATGGCAGAAAGGATTTCCTGCTTGCTGGCGTCCATGCGCGCTTTCTCGGCCTCAAATTTCGCCTTCATGACGTCGGTGACGTCCTGCTCTTCTTTCAGGCGGGCGGCGGCCTGCGATTGCTGGATTTCCGCCTCCGAGGACTTGGCGCTGGATTTGTCCTGCGCAAGTTTCTGCTGCATCGTCGTGGTGTCAAACTGCACCAGCACATCGCCTTTTTTGACCTTCGCCGAGTTAGCCACCAGGTTGACGATCTGCAAATCGCCCGCGCTGTAAGGCGCCATGATGATCTTGGAGCGGAGCGCTTTGATTTCTCCCTTGATTTCCAGCGTATCGACGAAATCTTTGCGCATGACCTCAGCGGTCGGAATGGCGACGGCGGAATTTGCCAACCGGAAGGCGCCAAAGCCAAGACCGCCAAGGAAAATCACCGCAGCGCCGGCGGCGGCTTTGCCCCGCCGTTTCCAGGTCAGGATTCCGCGAATCATGGCCGCTCTCCCGGTGCCGGTTCTTTGGCTGCAGCCCGGCGGATGATGTCGCCCTCTTGCAAACCGGAAAGCACCACGACTTCCGTGTCATTGTGCGGGCCGGTTTTCACGGCGCGCCTCTGAAAGGACCCGGAATTCTCCACCCAGACAAACGCGTCCCCGGAATCGGATTCCACGCTTTGCCGAGGAACTACCAGCGCATGGTCTTGCGAGCCCAGATCGAGATCCAGCGCCGCGGAAAGGTCCGGCAGGAGCCGCGGGTCGGTCCCTTGCACGGAGAAACGAGCCGCAAATACCCGGACGGTGTCGGTGAACTGGCCGTTGTGGCCGAGCGGGGAAAGATCTTCGAGCGTAGCGGCAAGCTCAAGGCCAGGGTAGGCGTCCAGGTGCATTTTGGCGTGCTGGCCCGGATGGACCTTCAACAGGTCCACTTGATTAAGCTCCACGCGCACTTCCATTTGCGAGGGATCCACGACAGCCATGAAGGGCAAGCCGGGGCGGACCTGGTCGCCTTGCTGGACGGCGCCCATGCGGCTACCAAGCCACACGGTGTTGTAAACCACCACGCCCGCCATGGGAGAGTACACACTCATTTTCGAAGCGTTGCTCTGGGCGTAGCGCATGGCCTCCTGAGCGCGGTCTCGCTGAATCTCGAGAATGCGGATGCCCGCGGCCGCCGCGGCTCGTTTCAACTGGTAGGTCTCTTTGAGCTGCTTCAAAGTGGCCTGCGCTTCGTCGACAGCTTCCTGATTTTTCTCCGCGTCGATGCGGGAAACAATTTCATTCTTCTTGAGCTCGAGTTGCGCGCGATTTAACTCGTCTTCGGCCTGTTGCAAAGCGGTGTCGTCTTTGGCGCGCGCGATGTCCTCTTCGGCTTGCTTTTGCGCTACTTGGCCTACGAGGTTGTCGTAGGTGGCCTTCTTGTCGAGATAATCCTTCATCTGCGCCTGTGGATCGAACTCGACGAGCAAATCGCCTTTCTTCACCGGAGCGCCTGCCGGGGCCAGCTTGGTGATGACCATGGAACCGACCTGCGCGCCCTCGAGCCGGGGCGCCAGGACCGCGAAGGAGCGGGCCGCCATGGTGGTTCCGTTCAGGCGGAGCGTATGCAGGAAGCTCTTCTTCTCGACGCGGTAGACGGATTCCTCGCGGTTGGGGGAGGCTTGGGCGTGGCGAAGGTGGAAGGAAAGGAGGGGGACAAGAACGAGAATCAGCAAAGAGGCGCTTAGGAAAAAGACCCCAGGCTTGCTGCGAAAAATCGATGGAATGCGCATAACCTTAGCATCCCTGAGCGATCCGGGGAGCACGCCCTCCCAGGGCGATTGGAATTCGGAGCCGGGGAAATGGTTGTTTCGCGAAACCCGCTAAAGCTGCCTAGCCGATTCTGCCGAAAAGGCTCAGTCTATTTCACCAGCACGACCGGGGAAAATCCATAGAATACCCTAATGTTTGCAGTTCCCCGACCGGCTGGCTCTTTTATTAGACGCCGCCGGAAGGCATTTGTCCTACGAAAAAACCAGTCATTTTCGCCGCAAAAAGAAAAACTTCGGCGCGCTAGCCATACGCTCGGCCGATCGGCGAAAAATCGACCCTAGCTATAAGACGGGATTCGGGGGTTCGTACGTTGCGCAGGACTTCGAACCAGGGGCTCAGATGGAAGCGAAGTGAGCTAAGGTCGTCTGGCGGCGGTGCTAGAACTGGGATGGAGTGTTAGGATCAAGTGAATCGACTCCCCAATGCCGCCTGATGCCCCGCATGATCCGGGGTATCCGGAAACGCGCGATTCGGGCTAGAACCGGCAAAAACCTCGACGGAAGACAGTTTCTGGAACGCGAGCTAACCACACAAGTCCATTTCCTGTTCTGCTACGGCTTGGCCAAGTTTTTATTAGAGGAACTTCGCGCCCCTGGCAAACGTATGAACCCTTGAGGCCGCCTGGGCAGTTCAGAAGAGCAAGCAGAAAGAAGTGCGGCCCGGCCTGATCGTTTATGAATTCCTTGACAAAAGAGTTGCGGCAGGTTCTACGAAGATTGGCGCGAGCGCCGATGTTCACGGTCATAACCCTCGTCACCCTTGCAGCGGGAGTCGGGGCGAACACTATAGTCTTCAGTGTTCTGGAAGGTGTACTCCTGAAGCCTTTGGCCTATGCGCGCCCCGATGAGTTGGTGGGCGTGCGGCTCACGGCACCGGGCATTGGCATGAAGGACACGGAACTCTCGCCCTCGGATTATTTCATCTTTCGCGAGCAAGGACGTACTCTCCAGGACATTGGCCTGTATGTGCGCGATTCCGTGAGCGTTACGGGAATTGCGGAACCCGAGCAGGTGCCTGCTCTTGTGGTGACCGACGGCACGCTCCCTCTTCTTGGCGTTCAACCAATGCTCGGACGCGAATTCACCAAGCAGGATGATTCACCGCGCTCACCCGAAACGCTGATGCTGACCTACGGATATTGGCGGCGCAAGTTTGGCGGTCAGGCTTCTGTGGTCGGTCGAACACTCCTTGTCGACGGCACATCGCGGCAAATCATCGGCGTGCTGCCGCCGAAATTTCATTTCCTGGACTGGGAAGATCCCGCCTTGGTCATGCCCTTTCGCTTTGACCGCGGCAAGACGCACCTGGGAAACTTCAGCTACGACGGTCTCGCCCGGCTTAAGCCCGGATTCAACCTGGCGCAGGCGAACGCTGACATAGCACGCATGCTTCCGATCGTTATGAGCAGTTTTCCAGCGCCGCCGGGATTCAGCATTAGGCTGTTCGAGGAGGCGCGGATCGGGCCGAACCTCCGGCCTTTGAAGCAGGACGTGGTAGGAGATGTAGGGAATGTCCTATGGGTGCTGATGGGCTCAATCGCAATGGTGTTGCTGATTGCTTGCGCCAATGTAGCGAACCTGCTGCTGGTCCGGGTGGAAGGCCGCAGGCAAGAGCTGGCTTTGCGTGCCGCTTTGGGCGCGGGTTGGGGCCGAATCGCAGGGGAGCTGCTCCTCGAGACCGTAACTTTAGGGTTGCTGGGAGGTGCACTCGGACTAGGCTTGGCCTATACCACTTTGCGCATCCTCCGCGCGATAGCGCCCTCGGGACTCCCGCGTATCCGCGAGATCGGCATTGACGGGCCCGTTCTATTGTTCACTCTGCTTGCGGCGCTGCTCGCCAGCGTGCTGGTTTGCTGCGTCCCCATCTTCAAATATGCAAGCGCTCGCCTCACCACGGGCATTCGCGAAGGGGCACGCGGCGTCAGTCAAAGCCGGGAACAACATCGCGCCGGCAATGTCCTTGTGGTCGTACAAGTGGCCCTGGCGCTGGTTCTGTTGATCTGCTCCGGCTTGATGATTCGGACTTTTCGAGCTTTGACCAAGGTCAATCCCGGATTCACTCAACCAGCGGAACTGCAAACCTTTAGCATTGCGATCCCGGACACGCAAGTCAAAGAGCCGGGGCGGGTGGTTCGCATGGAAGAAGAGATATTGCACCGCCTCGAGGCCCTTCCGGGAGTCTCCTCCGCTGGCATCAGCACAGAAATCCCGATGGGTGGCGGGGGATGGCATGATCCTGTCTTCATAGAAGGGCGCACGTACGCCGAAGGCCAGCTTCCGCATCTGAATTGGTTTAAGTTCGTCTCACCGGGATTTCTCGCTACGATGGGCACTCCGCTGGTTGCGGGCCGCGACCTCACCTGGACGGATACTTACAAGAAAATCCCTGTTGCGCTGGTTTCAGAGAACCTCGCACGCGAGTATTGGCGCGACGCCTCGGAAGCCCTCGGCAAGCGGATCCGCATGAGCACGAAAGACGACTGGCGCGAAATCGTCGGAGTCGTGGGGGACGTGCGCGACGATGGCGTCAATCAGAAAGCACCGACCAGCGTATATTGGCCTCTTTTCATGGATCGCTTCGCGAGCGACGACATCTTCGTGCGGCGCGACGTGGCCTTCGCCGTGCGAACTTCGCACGCCGGCTCGGAAAGTTTTCTGAAGAGTGTCCGGGAAGCCGTCTGGTCCGTGAATCCCAATCTTCCGCTCGCGGGCGTGCATACGCTCGATTACTACTACGGGAAATCTCTGGCTCGGACTTCGTTCACCCTGATTATGCTCGGCGGGGCTGGCGGCATGGCGCTGCTGCTGGGCGTCGTGGGCATCTACGGCGTGATCGCGTATTCCGTATCGCAGCGAACCAGAGAGATCGGCATTCGCATGGCCCTAGGCGCACAGCAAGAAAAGCTGACACGCATGTTTGTGAGTCACGGATTATCGCTGACGGGAATCGGGGTAGCTTGCGGCCTGTTGGCGGCCATCGTTTCGATGCGGCTTCTTTCATCGCTCCTGTTCAACGTGAAACCCGTCGACCCAATCACTTATGGCGCCGCATCGCTCGGACTGATCGCGACGGCTTGGCTCGCCAGCTATCTTCCTTCCCGTCGCGCGGCAACCGTGGACCCCATGGAGGCCCTGCGAGCCGAGTAAGCGTTCCGCTCATCACCCATTTCGACGTGCAGATACGGTCTGCCGAAAGAACCGGTTACCGGCATTCCTAGATTCTGACCCGTTGGACGGAATGTGGCGCATTCGCTACACTGAACCATTGACTCTGCAGCGAAGACGCGCTGGAAATGACTGACCCCACACAAAAGACTGCGGGCGTGCGAGTCCGCTTTGCTCCTTCTCCCACCGGCTATCTGCACGTTGGCGGAGCGCGCACTGCCCTGTTCAACTGGCTTTTCGCGCGGCACCACGGCGGCGTGATGATTCTGCGCATCGAGGACACGGACGCCGAGCGCAACAAGCCCGAACTCGTTCAAGGCATCATCGATGGTTTGAAGTGGCTGGGCGTGGACTGGGACGAAGGGCCGTTCTATCAGTCGCAAAGAACGGAGCTGTATCGCGCGGCAGCGAAGAAGTGCCTTGCGAACGGCACCGCGTTTCGCTGTTATTGCCCCGCGGACAAATACGCCGGCGGCGATTATGCCGAATCGGGAGCCCAGGATGAAGAGCCGAAGGGCGGCGGGCCGCGGCGCGTCACGCGCTGTTCCTGCCGCGACGGCAAGCCCTCCACGCCAGCGGTGAAGCCCGCGATTCGCTTCAAAGTTCCTGTCGGTGGCAAGACGAAATTTGCGGACGCGGTTTTTGGCCAGCGCGAATTTTCGAACGACGAGATCGAAGACTTCGTCTTGTTGCGCTCTGGCAAAGGCGACGAAGAATTTGGGCAGTCCATGTATCAACTCGGCGTCGTGGTCGATGACATAGACATGCGCGTCACCCACGTGATTCGCGGCGCCGACCACATTTCGAATACGCCGAAGCAGGTGCTCCTGTACGGAGCGCTGGGCGCCACGCCGCCAATCTTCGCGCACGTGCCGCTGATTCTCGGCGCGGACAAGTCACGGCTTTCCAAGCGCCACGGCGCCACCGACGTGAACATGTACCGAGCGGAAGGGTTTTTGCCGGAAGCGTTTCGCAATTTCCTCGCGCTATTGGGCTGGTCGCCGGGCGGCGACGAAGAATTCCTTCGCACGAAGGATTTGATTGCGAAATTTTTGCTCGAAGGCGTGAGCCGCACCAATGCCGTTTTCGACCGGCCAAAGCTCGAATGGTTCAATACGCAGTATTTGCAGCGGCTGCCGATTGAAGAATTGCTGCCGGAAGTGGAAAACGAATTAAAACGCAGCGGCTTGTGGAAGCCGGAATGGTCTACGGGCGCTGCGCCAGGGCCGGAGGGCCGAGACCACGCGTGGTTTGAGCGAACCGTGGACTTGCTGCGGCCGCGCATTCGCCTGCTGCCGGATTTTTCCAGGTGGGCGCGCGCGTTTTTCAGCGATGAATTTACGCGTGATCCCGCCGCCAAAGAGAAATTCTGGAAAGACCCCAAAGTCCCAGAGCTGCTTGCCAAGCTCGCGGACGCGTTAGGGCATTTAAAAGAGTGGAATCACGACGCTTGCGATCATGCCACGCGTGCTGTCGCTGAAGCAGGCGGCACGAAAGCGGCATTGCTGATCAATGCCACGCGCGTGGCCATTGTCGGGCAAGCCGTTGCGCCACCACTTTTTGAGACCATGGTCGTCCTCGGCCAGCAACGCGTCGTTCGCCGCCTCCACGATGCCGTCGCCGGTTCCGCCAAAGCATAGCAACTCCTCAAGAATTCTCCGGTTGTCATCCCGAGCGCATCGAGGGGTCTGCTTTTATTGCTTTGTGAAGATTTCCTTGTGGGCGGACTTTGCGTCCGAAGCCGAAGCGGCGATGTTGACGGCGGCGTCGAGCGGGATGGTCACGGGGGGCAGACACAATTCCGTGCTGCACGCCTGATAGCGCAGTTTCAGCGGGATGTGTTGGTCGCCGAGTGGAGCCGTCGCGAGTGCGTTGACGGGCAGGCGGAGAATCACCGTTCCCTGATAAACATTGAGCGGCTTCTTCGAAAACGTGAACGTTTCGAGTTTCCCTTGTGGATACACCACGTCGCCGCTGGTGAAACCTGGCGGCAGTTGAGCTTTGAGATCGGTGGCGATGAGATACTCTTCCGATTTTTCGCGCGCGTTCACGTGAAAGCCCGGACGAATTTTCATGACCACCGCGATTTCAAACGAGCCGCCGCGGCCCGCAGGTTCCATCGAAGCGTAGACTTCGGGCTTCACCACGTCGCGGCCGGAGGGCACTTGCGAATTCGTGACTGGAGCGAAGGCGCCGCACGCCGCCGCAATGGCCAGCCACAAAATCCCAACAGGAAACTGAAAAACCGTCAGAGGGGTCATTCCGAGGGCGGTGTTCGCCCGAGGAATCTGCTTTTTCTCTTGATGCTGAAGAAGAGCAGATTCCCCGGCCGCCTGCCTACGCAAGCAGGCAAAAGGCGCGGCTTCGGAATGACATCCTGGAAACTTTTTCAGCAGTCTGCAGATGGCGGGCTTCATACCTTCACCTCTTCGCCGAGCTGTTGCGAAATCACGCGGCTCATCACGCCGTAAAGGTCTTCGCCGGTTTTCTCCAGCACGAAGGCGTTTCGCCGAGCGTTCCAGGCTAGTTTGAAACTCGTGGAAAGTGCGGAGATCCAGATTTCGCGCACAGGCGTGTTGGGCGAAATCACGAACTTGGCTTCCTGGGGTTCTTCGAAGATCACTTCGAGTTTACCGGATTCTCCTTCGACATCGAAACCGTGCTCATCGCCAAGCGCCAGCAGTCGCTTCCTAAGATCGTCGAATGCCGCGTCCGCTTTTCGTTGAAAATCTTTTTCATCCAGCATGAGTTGAGCGTACACGAATGGCATGAAAGTGGGTAGGGGGGCAGCGGATAGGGAGTAGTCGACAGGCTTCTAACGCTCCATTTTCTTTCGCAAGACAGGCGGCCGATTTCTTGGGCTAGTCATAGGGCTGTTCCAGTTGCTTAGAGTTTAAGAAGTTCCCTCGCTTGGCGATGACTATTCACCGCCCACTACTCACTCTCTTCAGAAATCCTTGATTTCGCGCAGGCGTCCCGTGACTACGTCGTAGACAAAGCCGCGCACGGCCACTTCTTTGGGAATCCACGGATGCGTGCGGAGTTTTTGCAGTTGATGCCGCACGTTTTCGTCGATGTTCTGAAAGGCGTAGAAGAAGGCGGGAGCAACGGCGGCGGTGCCGGTGCGGTTCTGAATGCGCGTGCGCAAGTCCTGCTCGCTGGTGTGCATCAAGCCGCAATCCGTGTGGTTGATGATCATGAACTCTTCGGTGCCCAGCAAGTAGTGCGAGATGACGAGAGAACGCAGTGAATCGTCGGTGATGATACCGCCGGCGTTGCGGATGATGTGCGCTTCGCCGGTTTTTAAGCCCATGGTGCGAATGGAGAGACGCGTGTCCATGCAAGTCACAATTGCAAGCTTGCGCTCCGGGCGTGGACCTAGCGCGCGCAGTTCGTGCGTGCGCGCATAAATTTCGTTGGCTACCAGAACTTCATCGATGACGCTCATCGCACGGCACCCGCGTTGCCCGGGCCGCCGACAGGTTGCAGTTTGGGGATGCGCGCCTCGACCGGAGGGAGCGGCGGAAAGGGCGCGTGCGGCTCGGTCTGATACCAGTAGGCCACGGAATAATAGTTGTCCGAGCGATGATTGCCATGGCCGTGCTCGATCGTGGCGCGAATCGATTTCGTGAACGGAATGGGCGAATCCAGATGGAAACGGTAGACCGAAGAGCGGCTACCGGCGCGCTCTTCGCCCTTGACCGGCGCGCCGTAGAGTCGGTGGGAAAAAGCGCTGCGGCCAAAATCAAACGCGCCGAGAAAATAGTCTTCGGAACCCGTTCCGTTGATGGACGGGCGGGATTCGCCGTCGATGAAAAACATGTCGTCGCCTTCGCCCCACCAGCCGTCCTGATTCTGCAGTACGGACATGGTCACGCCCACAAAATGGCCGCGGCCTTTCGCCTCCATCCAGACATAGTTGCCTTCGCCGTCTAAATTCTTCTTATCTTCGACGAAAGGGTCGCCATTGGATTCCCATTTGTTGGTCCAGCCGAGATTGGGCTGCGCCTGGCGAAACTGCGCGTGAAAGTAAAGCGTATCGGCAGGCAGTGGCTTCGAGAGGGCGCGATAGTCGAGATTGAAATAGAACGAAAAAACTCTTCCTTTGCCGTCGTTGGTGAGCGCGATGCGCGCGTGTTTCTGAAAAGGCATGGGAAAGAAGGAATTCAAAGCGCGGTCATTCGCGGCGGAAAGCAGCTCGGACTCCCAGACGTGGTAATCCCCGAGACCGAGTCCGAAGAAATCCCCTAGAGGAGTTTCCACGCTCGGGGAAGATTCGTTGTCCCAATACATGCGAAGAATGAGCTTTTTCAAGTGATAAGGCTCGGGATCGTAAAGGGTAAACCAGATGTGCGTGAGCACCCCGGGACCGTCGACGTCGAGAATCGTGAGCGTGGCGCCGGGCTCGATAGGGCGAAAATCGGCGTTGCCGCCGGTGGGGTCGGCGCTCGAAACGCGCTTGAGCACGTAGGGCTGCGGTTGTGTGAGGTCGGCTTGCCAGCGAGCAATTTCCTGGGCAGGGATCAGGCAGTGCGGCGGCGCGAATATCGCTACAAACAGAAACCACGCTAGCACCGAAATAAAATATCTCATCGGCTTCTCCCTTTCGCGTCGTGTCGGGGCTACTTTAAGGCCAGGGACAGAGAAAAGGAAAGCGCGAGGTGGAAGCCAGATCTGCCGCGGCAATGCTTGCGGTCGAGGACGAAGCAGTGTAATAGTCGGCGGCGCATGAAGTTTTCCTATAACCAAATTGCAGGGCAAAGCGCGGAGCGGCTAGCGGCGCTCAGCGACGGCATTTTCGCGGTGGCAATGACGCTGCTCCTGCTTGAATTGCACACCCCGACTCGGGAGCTTATCCACCGGGAAGGCGATTTGCGGCACGCGCTGGCGGCATTCTCGCCTCAGCTTGTGGTCTATCTGATGAGCTTCATCACGCTGGGGATTTTCTGGGTGGGCCAGCAGACTCAGCTCAATTATCTGGCGCGCTCCGATCGGGACCTTACCTGGATTCACCTGGCGTTTTTGTTTGCTGTCACCATCATGCCGTTCTCGACCAGGCTGCTGAATGAATTTTTGCGCTACCGCACGGCCCTGCTGGCCTACTGGGCCAATATTTTGGTTCTGGGTCTTACGCTGTACTGGAGTTGGGGCTATGCCACGAGGGCAGGCTTGGTGAGAGAGGACATCCCACGGCATGTGCCACCAGCCATTTGCCGACGCATCCTGATTGCGCAGTCGCTGTACGCCTGTGGCGCGCTGCTCTCGGTGCTCAACACGTATTGGAGCATTGGGTTTATCGTCCTGGTGCAACTCCACTACGCGATCGGCTTGCGGCTCGAGAAGAAGCAATAGCATTCCAAGGAGGGCGCTCCTCCCATAAGCGCTAAGATAACCGAAAGCGTTCAAGCCGGGGAATCCGCTTACGCGTTGCACTCGGCCAGCGCCATAACAATCTCATTCCAGTGCGTCGTGACTTGCTCCAGTCCCAATCTCGGGGCAATGGTTTGTTGGAGTTGGTGCGGAGCGAATGGGAGCTCAGGCCAGGTGCTGAACACTCGCGGTTTGCCAGAGGTCGTAGCCCCAGGCGGAAATGGCGGAACCGATGAAGCCCTAAGCCGCGTCGCGAAGAATCTCTTCAACACGGCTTTGAGAAAAATCCGGTTTCCACCCCGAGGTCAAGGGCCGTGAAGGAACTCTCCGAAGGGCGAAGGGCAAGACCTCCAGCGCGATTTCGACCATCTTGCTTCGGTTGGGATGCATCACCCATGTCGGCATCATACTGAGGCCACCCTCTCGGGGAGATCATAGGCCCCGATTGACCCACTCTTCGTTCTGTTAGGCATAGAATTCGGCCCGTTCGATGGTGGAAACCTGGCCATGACCCGCCAGCGCAACAACGTGTCGCCGAGGGCAAGACCTTTCGGGCGTGCTGATCCATGCGCTCGGGCTTCTAACGTCAGCGATCTTCTAAATTTCTCGTCGCTTCCGCCAGCTAGGCGGAGACAGGATGCAACGCCCGCTCGACGCCTTCGGGATCCCGCGCGATGACAGTGAAGTAAGCTCTAGCCGGTTGATCCGGCCGAGAGCGGCCCTGTTCCCAATCCCGCAGAGTGCCAAGGGGGATGTGGTAGCGCGCGGCAAACTCTTCCTGCGTCAGCGCGAGAGCGCGGCGGAGGGTCTTTACGCGAGGCACGCGACCCAGTTGCCCGACGCGCGCATCCGTGAGGGGTGGATTTTCAAGGTCGCGGGCAGCGGCAGCTTCGATTTCCGCAGCGCTCCGCCGAGCAAGCGATGGAGTGTCGAGCGCTTCTTCGGCGCCGTCCGGTTTGACCCGGACAAGCCTGCCGTTACGGCGCGCTCTCGCGATAGTAGAGGTCTTGCTCATATTTTGTCGCTCGGTATAGACCACTGTCAGTACTTGATTGCCAGCCATTCCGAGCAGGATGATTCGTTCTTCTCCGTAGTCTTCGCGCAGGTCAATCCGCTCGACGGCGAACGGGTCACTGAATGCCAGTGCTGCCTGGGGAAAGCTCACACCGTGATTGCGAACATTCTCAGCGGCCTTGGCATCGTCCCACTCGAAGTCCAAATCTCATACTACGGGGATTCCGTAGTATTGTCGACCCCGCTGAGGAATCGCTGACCGTCATAGGGCTAAGTGTGGGCTAAGTGTGATTACGCTCGGAGGTTTGAAAAACTGCGCGTCATGAGATCGCCAATGTGCAACGGGCTTTGTCTTGATCCGAGAGCCGTATTGATATCATGGACCCGCAGCGAGCGCGCACATCTTCACGATACCGCCGAGAACACATCCGCTCCTTGCCAGCGCTTCTTCGCCGAATTCTTCGAAGTCAAACCGCATCCCAAATTGGCCGTTTTGCAGGCCGAAGTCGATGCCGCATCCTCGCCTTCCATGTTTATCTTAGCGCTTATGGGGGCTCCTCCCTTCTTCTCGTGAGGAAACTATGTTAAGAATCTCAGGGGCTATATAAACCCTGTTGCGGCGGTTTCCGGTAGCCTCTTGGAGAATTCCTTTCTCGACCAACTTCGCGAGACTTAGCTGCGCGCCCGCGTACGTGACTTTCAGGCGAGAAGCTGCCATCGGAATCGTAATTACGGGGCTTGACAACAGTGAGTCGATTAGATCGAGCGCGAGGGCTGACGAGCGAGCGGAATAATCCTCGGAGCGCGATTATTGCAACAAGCCCTTAAGCAAGTCATCGAGCAGAGCGCGGGCATCGCCAGGGGCGGAGGCGTGAGCCACGCTTCTTCTCGCCCTTGGAAATTGCGATTCGTTTGAAAAGGGCTTCTCACGCCGAGTCGGATCGCTCCGTGTGCGGGGAACTAGATGGGATTTCGCCGTCGACATGGCTTGCCCTGCACTTGGGGCAGCGCCACAGGCGATATCCGGGATACCGGCGCTGCGTTTCATACAAATACATGGGCAGGGAATCCGATGGGCACGTTACGCGCGGCAGGGCATAACCGTCGGTTTGAGGAACGCTTCGTTTTACGCCCACGAAATACCCCTTGGCTATTTGATAGCAGAAGGGGCAATCCGGTTTAGGACACGCATAAATAACGTGCTCGGGGTCCACGACGATCAACTGGGGCGGGGTCATCTCGACAAAGTGCTCGAAACAAAGGGGCTGGATGGGTTGCTCTCGCGAAGAGCCAAACATACAACACATCCTTTACTTGGAAGATTTACTTGCTTTCTGAATTTACTACGGCGAGGCCGCGTGTCAATCCCTAACGAGAAATGCACTGAAAAGCTGCGTTGACGATTGTTGGAAATGCCCCGTATAATTAGAGTTTGTCTCAAGCCATTTACAGCCACCGCCTAGGCTAGGGCATCGGGAGGAAAGATGTACGCGGTTATCCAGACCGGGGGAAAGCAATACCGTGTCGCGCCCGGCGACACCATCCGCATCGAGCGGGTGGAAGGCAAAGTCGGGGAAAAGGTCAATTTTGGCAACGTCCTGGCGGTCCATGGGGACAAGAAGCTGTTTGTGGGCGCCGAGGCGGAGAAAGCTACGGTGACCGCGAAGATCGTCGAGCAGGGGCGCGCCAAGAAGCTGACCGTGCTCAAGTACAAGAGAACCAATCAGTACAAGATTCAGCGCGGGCACCGGCAGAATTTCACGGCGGTGCAGGTCAGCGACATCAAGATCTGAGAGACCGTTTTAACGGTAAGTGGTAGGTTTTAAGTACGAAAGCACATTTTGGAAGCCGTGAAATAGGCGGAGGAAGAAAACAGCAGATTCCACGCTTCGCTCGGAAGGACACGAGGTGGTGGTTTTCAGAGATCCTTCCGGGCAATTGTTTTAGACTTTGGCAGCCCGGAAGGCGCTAAGAAAAAGGATTAAGTTATGGCACATAAGAAAGGCGGCGGCTCGTCGACGAACGGCCGCGATTCGCACGGGCAAAGGCTGGGCGTGAAGCGCTTCGGCGGGCAGCTGGTGAACGCGGGCACGATTCTGGTGCGGCAGCGCGGCACCAAGCATCAGCCGGGCGAGAATGTTGGGCGCGGCAGCGACGACACGCTGTACGCCATGGTGACGGGCTTTGTGAAGTTTCAAGACCGGGGACGGCAGGGGCGGTTCATCAGCATCCAGCCGGCTGAGCAAGCGAAGCCTGCTGCGAATTAGGCGCCAGTGACTCGAGACTGGCGACTCGTGTGAACCGCACGATCATGAGTGCCGCTGATCCCTTAAGCCTCGCAAAATAGAAAGTGGTTATCAGCCAAGAAAAGAAGGGGAATTCTTCGGCGCGGTTCGGCGCGAACGGCGAGCCCTGCAAGATGCGGTCTAGCGAGGTTGGCCGAAGACGCAGGTCAGCGGGCCGGCGGGAAAGAATTTCTTGTAGGCGCTGCGGCCGTGGGCGGGAATGATCGCCAGAGCCGGCACCATTTCGTGGAGCTGACTGAGCCTGCTGACGATTTGATTGGCCAGAGCGGGGTCATGGTCGCTGTCGCCCAGCAGCAGGGTCTTGCCCACGCGCTGTTCAAAGCCGATTTCGTCGTCCACGCTGTCGCCCACGTAAAAGAAACGCTTCGTGGGCGAGAGATTCACGAAGATGCCCACGCTTCCCGGTGTGTGGCCGCGCAGAGGTACCACAACGACGGAGCCATCGCGATAGAGGTCGGCGCTTTCGTCAAAAAGTTCGTAAGGCTTGGGCTCGAATTGCAGCGTGGGCGCGCTGGGCTTGGGCAGCGCGTTGGCGTATGCCGCGAGGACGTAACCCTTGGCCTGGGCACCGGGATCATTCGCGAAGAGCAATTCTTCGCGGGTCATCAGGACGGTGAGATGCGGGAGATTCATCAACCCGCCGACGTGGTCCAGGTGAACGTGAGAGAGGATCGCCCAGCGCAGCTTGGCGGGATCTTCGCCAATGCGGCGGAGCAAGCCGGGCAGGGGAACTTCAGGATTCAACTGCCCGGCGAGGGATCGCAGTTTCAAGCGCCGCCAGAAAGGATAGACGCTGACGTCCTGGCTAAAGCGGCTGGAATTGCCCGCATCGACGAGGAGGTCCCCGGCCGGATGCCGGACCAGAATGCTTCCGGCGGTCATGCCGATGGAAAGGCGGCTGACGGCTTTTCCCGTTTCGATCCAACAGGCGGAAAGGCCAGGCAGGCTGGCAATGGCGGGAACGGCACGCGCATGCGGCGGTGCGGGAGGAAGCGGCGGGCGGCGCAAATAGAGCACGTAGAAGGCGGCTGCGCCGATAGCAACAAAGACGAGCAGCAGCAAGAATATGCGTTTGAGGATGCGAAGCATCTGGCCATGCCTCCGTTTGGGGGAAAGCGCGTATCGCGAAGTTCGCTTATGTTATCTTTTTTGAGAGGCAGCGCCTAGCGGGCTGAAGCAGACTGAGTTGTCGTTCCGAGGGCGGATTTTTGCCGAGGCATCTGCTTTTTCCTGGAATTTTATAAGAGCAGATTCCTCGCTTCGCTCGGAATGACACTTCAAATTAATTTTCACCCGCCTGCGAGAACAGAGTGACCTGGGAGTTTCGTTCTAGTGTTTGTTGACGAAGCCAAAATTTATGTGAAGGCCGGGAACGGCGGGAACGGCTGCGTGGCCTTTCGGCGCGAGAAGTACGTTCCGCGCGGCGGGCCGTCGGGCGGAGACGGCGGCAATGGCGGGAGCGTGTATCTGGAAGCGAATCCCAACGACAACACGCTGCTGCGCTACCGCTACAATCGCGAATTCAAAGCCGACCGCGGGCGTCACGGAGAAGGCTCGAACTGCACGGGGCACTCCGGTGATGATTTGATTTTGCAAGTGCCGGTGGGCACGCTGGCCTTGGACGATGAAACCGGAGAGACGATCGCGGACTTGGCTACACCGGGACAAAGAGTGTTAGTAGCGCACGGGGGACGCGGGGGACGCGGGAATCAACATTTTGCCAAGCCGTGGCATCAGGCGCCGCGCGAACATGAAGATGGTTTCCCCGGCGAAGAACGGCATCTCCGGCTTGAGCTGAAATTGCTGGCGGACGTTGGCCTTGTCGGTTTTCCCAATGCGGGCAAGTCCACGCTGATTTCGGTAATTTCGGCGGCACGGCCAAAGATTGCCAATTATCCGTTCACCACGTTGGAGCCGAATCTCGGAGTTGTAAACGCGGACGGCGGTACCCCTCGCGGAACCCGCTCGGGGCAAGCGGGCAAAGAAGGCCGGGAAATCGGGCGCACGTTTGTGGTCGCGGACCTTCCCGGATTGATCGAAGGGGCGCACCAAGGCGCGGGGCTCGGGATTCGGTTTTTGCGGCACGTGGAGCGCACGCGATTGCTCGTTCACCTGATTGACGCGAGTGATTCGAATGCGGACGATCCCCTGCACGCCTTCGAGGTCATCAACGGCGAGCTTGCCGCCTTCAGCGAATCGCTGACGCAAAAGCCGATGATGGTCGTGGCCACGAAGCTCGATGCCACGACCGATCGCACACGCTTGGAAGCGCTCGGCACGTACTGCAAAAAGCACGGCCTGGAATTTCATTCTATTTCCGCCGTGGCCGGCGAGGGCGTGAAGGAACTGGTCCGGTCGATGGCCGACGCTCTCGACAAGATTCCGCGCGAGAGCCTTGACCACGCTTCGGGGGATGAAGGCTTGCCAACCTCCGCTGAAGTTGACCTTTCCGGTCGCCACGCAGTGGAAGACGGCAATTCATGAGAAAATCGAGAATGGGAATTCTTTGGGAGGCGCATTGACGACAGCGCAGGCGCACCGCACCGCCGCGAAACATCATCCTCGCCGCATCGCCCTGTTTGGCGGCTCGTTCGATCCCATCCACAGCGGACATCTTGTGGTGGCGCGCGCCGCCGATCGCCGGTTCAATTTCGATGAAATCCATTTCATTCCGGCAAGCCGTCCACCGCACAAGCTCAAGCAGCACCTTGCGCCATTTCCGCATCGCTTCGCTATGGTCGCGCTGGCATGCACCGAGCATCCGCATTTCGTGCCTTCGCTGGCGGAGGCGGGCGAGGATTTCAGCGGCACGCAGCTCCACTATTCGGTGGACACAGTGCGCTACTTCCGCCACACCTATCATGGCGATGGCGACCGCATTTTCTTTATCGTCGGCGCGGATGCGTTTCTGGACATTCCGATGTGGAAGGAATACGAAACGCTGCTCGGGCTCTGCGATTTCGTGATTGCCAACCGGCCGGGCATCCGACCGGAGGCTCTTCGCCTGGTGATTCCGCCGGAACTAACGGCGCGGCCGGGCGGGAAGAAAGAATTGGAAGCCGTGCATCCGTCGCAGGTGGTCGCGCACCTCCACCGCACGACGGTTTATCTGCTCGAAAACGTGGCCAACGACGTTTCCGCCACGGACATTCGCCGGCGCGCGCAAAGGGGGCAGTCCATCCACGGGCTTGTTTCCGCACGCGTCGAGGAATACATTCTCAAACAGGGCCTATACCGGTGAACTTCGAATCCTTGCCGCAAGGCGTGCGCGTCGCGGTTCAAGCCGCCCAAGAAAAGAAAGCCGCGGGCATCGTTGTGTTGGATCTGAGCGAGGCGAGCACGTTCACCGATTACTTCGTGATTTGCACGGGCTTCAGCACGCCGCAGGTGCAAGCCATCTGCACGGAAATCGAAGAGCAACTTTATAAACAGATGGGCCGTTCGGTGCGGCACCGCGAGGGCTATCGCTCCGCTGACTGGGCGCTGCTGGATTTCGGCGGTTTCATCGTGCACGTTTTCAGCGAAGAAGCGCGACGCTATTACGACCTCGAACGCCTGTGGCGCACGGCCCCGAAATTGGAAATCGCGGATGCCGCCGAGGGCTATGCCGCTGCCCAGGAAGGCGGGGCTCGGCGTTCCAACACGCGCCCTATTCCGAAGAACGCATTTCCAGTGGCGGGCACGGCGGACGTTCCCGGACATGACCACTGAGCGATTGCCGTGGATCGCAGAAGACCCGGCATCGCTGCGGCTGCTGGAACTTGCCCCAAAAGTTGCGGCCGCCCCTACAACGCTGCTCATCACGGGAGAAAGCGGCACGGGGAAGGACCACCTCGCGCGGCTGATTCATGAACTCGGGCCACGCCGAGACGCGCCTTACTTGAAAATCGATTGTGCCAGCCTGCCGCCGCAGCTTGTGGAGAGCGAGCTCTTTGGCCATGAGCGCGGGGCATTCACTGGAGCGGTGGAGCGCAAGCTGGGACGACTCGAATTGGGCGGAAACGGCACGATTGTGCTCGACGAAGTGGCCGCGCTTTCACCGAACGCGCAAAGCAAGCTGCTCCGCGTTTTGCAGGAGCGCGCGTTCGAACGCCTGGGAGGCACGGGAACTCTACACCTTGAGGCCCGAATTATTGCCCTAACGAATGTGGACCTTCCCGCGGCGGTCAAAGCAGGGAGCTTCCGTGAAGACCTGTATTTTCGTTTGAACGTTGTCACGCTTACCGTTCCGCCGCTTCGCGAACGGCGCGCCGACATCCTGCCGCTGGCCGAGCATTTATTGGTGGCGCTTCGTTCTGCTCACGGGCGCCCGCGGGCGCAATTAAGCGATGCGGCGCGACGCATGCTTGCGGCCTACGCGTGGCCAGGAAATGTGCGTGAGCTTCGCAACGCGCTTGAACGCGCCGTCGTGTTCTCGGGCGTTGACCGCGGCACTACACCGGCGGACGCCGATGTTCTGGAGCCGGAAAACTTTCCTGAGACGGTCCGCGCAGCCGCTCCCGGCGCTGCGAGTCCGGTGGCCGGGCTGCGCTCGCTCGAGGACGCCGAGCGGGAAGTCATCGCCGCGACGCTTGAAGCCACGCATTACCAAATCAGCCGGTCGGCCGAGATTCTGGGCATCAGCCGCAAGACGCTCTTGGAAAAACGAAAGAAGTATGGCTTGAAATAGAAGCAGAAAATCGAAAATAGAAATTTGGAAAATAAAAACGGAAATTCCCCCTTCCTTAACTGAGACAGATGCACAACGACACAAGGCCTCCATGCGGATCCAACTGCTCATGATCGGCAAGACCAGGCGCGGCGAAATGTGCGCGCTCCTCGACGATTATGCGAATCGCATCCGAAGGTCATGTCCAATTGAAATTCTCGAAGTTCGCGATGCGGAAGCCGCTCTCAAGAAACTCGAGGCGGACCGCGCGGCCACCGCGGTTCTTCTCGATGCGGGCGGCAGGACGATCGATTCGAATGCGCTGGCCAAATGGCTCGGCGATCTGCGCGACCGCGGCACGCGCCAGGTTATTTTCGTTTGCGGAAATGCGGGAGGCTTCCCCGAAGCGCTGCGCGAACGCGTTCCGCAAAAACTTTCGCTCAGCGCCATGACGCTTTCGCACGAACTGGCGCGCGTGGTGCTGGCCGAGCAACTTTACCGGGTCTTCGCCATTCTCTCGGGCAGCCCCTACCCGAAATAGCCCGGCTGGTGTACAACCTTAGCTGTCATGCCCATGCGTGTTATCCCTGATGAGAACCAGCCTTCCGCGGCCATCGAGATCCCGCTCGAAAAGCCGCTCCCCGATTACGACCTCGAGGAATTGGAGCAGCCCACGCCGCGCGATGTCGATGGCATTCTGGTCCAGCAGGGCTTTCGCGACCTGGTGGACGACGCCCGCGGAATCCTAACCGAGCTAATTGCCGCTCCTCCTCCCGAGCAGCACGTGGACGAAGACGTTCTGGAAATCGACCTGGCCCCTCGCCCCCATCCACTCGAAATCACGCAGCTCACCGGCGCCATCTGCCCAACCGAGGATGAAGTTTACCGCCCAGGGTTGTGGATTGTGTTGTTCGATCCCGTCGCGCGACCGAGATTTTCGCTCCCGGAAGCTACGCTGAAGCGTATCTCCTTCATCGCCCGAGAACTTGTCAAGCGCCTGCAACTGGCTTGACGTTTAGCGCGAGGCTGCGCACACTTTTCTCTCCGCTATCAACCAGGGAAATCATGCCGGAAGAAAAAGGGTTGCTAATTGTTTACACCGGGCCGGGCAAGGGCAAGACGACTTGCGCGCTGGGTACGGCACTTCGCGCGGTGGGCCAGGGCCTGCGCGTGATGATGGTGCAGTTCATCAAGGGCTCCTGGCATTACGGTGAACTGGATGCCGCCAAACTGCTGGGTGACGACAAATTCGAGATTCGCCCGATGGGCCGGGGCTTCGTGAAAATAGGCGGCGCGGAGACCGACCCCGAAGACATCAAGCTGGCGCACGAATGCTGGCAGGCGGGGCGCGACGCCATTTACAGCGGCAGATATGACTTGGTGGTGCTCGATGAGATCAACTACACCATCAGCTACAAAATGCTCAATGCGGACGAGGTCCTCGAGGCTTTGCAAAAGCGCCCCGAGCGCGTGCATGTGATTTGCACCGGGCGCAACGCGCATCCCAAGTTAGTCGAGCTGGCCGACTTGGTCACCGAGATGCGCGAGGTGAAACATCCCTACACCAAAGGTATACTGGCTCAGCGAGGGATTGATTATTAGAAACAGAAGTTGGAGGTTCGAGGTTAGATATCTGACCGCTGACAACTGTCTTTATGGCTTGGTTCAAACGCGAGAAAAAACCAATTGACCAGCCCACGCCGCCTGAAGAACGCCGCGTGCGCACCGAAGGCCTGTGGGTGAAGTGCGAATCCTGCCGCACGATCGTGTTTCGAAGGGATCTCGAAGCGAATCTGCACATTTGCCCCAAGTGTCAGTTTCACTTCAAGATGGGCGCGCGGCCGCGTCTGGAAATGCTGCTTGACGGGCGCTGGACCGAACATGACGCGGGGATGACTTCGACGGACCCGCTGAAATTTGTGGATACCAAGCCTTACGCGCAGCGCCTCAAGGAAGCGCGGAAAAAACTGGGCATGAACGACGCCATCATTACGGCGGAAGGCCAGCTGAATGGCCGGCCGGTGGTGATGTGCGCCATGGAGTTCGGCTTCATCGGCGGTTCGATGGGGGCGGTCGTGGGCGAAAAGGTCACACGCGGCATTGAATTGTCCATCGAAACGCGCCAGCCCTTCATCGCTATTTCCTGCTCCGGCGGCGCGCGCATGATGGAAGGCGCGGTGAGCCTGATGCAGCTGGCCAAAGTTTCCGCAGCCCTTGCCCGGCTCGATAATGAAAGGCTGCCATACATCTCCGTTTTGACCGATCCCACCACCGGCGGAGTGACCGCCAGCTTCGCCATGCTCGGCGACCTCAACATTGCGGAGCCGGGAGCGCTCATTGGCTTTGCCGGCCCGCGCGTCATCGAACAAACCATCCGCCAAAAACTCCCCGAAGGTTTTCAACGTTCCGAATTTCTGCTCGAACACGGTTTTCTCGACGCCGTCGTCCACCGCAAAGAGCTGAAAGCCTACCTCGCCAACGCGCTCGACCTCCTGATGAACTGAGATGAATTACGACGAGGCGGTCCGTTATCTTTTGACTCTGGGCAGAGAGCTGGCCGCTCCCACGCAGGCTGCGGCAACAAAGTTCGACCTCGAAAACATCTGCGTGCTCGCCGAACGTCTTGGCCGGCCGGAACGCGCCTATCCCAGCGGGCACATTGCCGGAACCAACGGTAAAGGCTCGACGGCGGCTTTCTTGGAATGCATCCTTCGGCACGCAGGCTTTCGCACCGGGCTGTACACCTCACCGCATCTGGAAAGCATCAACGAGCGCATGCGCATCAACGGCGAGGAAATTAGCGACGAATCCTTCGCCGCGATATTCACGCGCTTGCAGGCTCTGATCGAGGAGCTGCTCGCTACCCATAAGCTCCGCGCGCATCCGACGTATTTCGAATGCCTCACGGCCATGGCATTCGAATATTTCGCGCGCGAATGCGTCGAATCCGGCGTTTTCGAAGTTGGCCTCGGCGGACGCCTCGATGCCACGAACATTCTTTCGCCCACCATAACGATCATTACCCGCATTGATTTCGACCACGAAAATTTCCTCGGCCACTCGTTGAAAGAAATCGCCGGTGAGAAAGCTGGAATCCTCAAGCCGGGCGTGCCTGCGATCGTTGCGCCGCAAGCACCCAAGGCGCGCGAAGTCATCCTCGCTCGCGCCAATCAAGTGAAATGTCCGGTGATTGAAACCGCACAGACATTTCAAATCACCGAGGATTCTTCGCAGAACGGTTTCTCTCGCGCGCAGGTCACCGAACTTTCTTCTCGGGAATCCTTCGAAATTGCCCCCCGCCTGCCCGGCCGCTTCCAGTTGCAAAATGCCTTGAACGCGTTGGCCGCCGCGCGTCAACTGGCCGCCCGTGGTTTCCGCATTTCCGCCGACGACATTACGCAAGGAATCGCCAACACGGTCTGGCCTGGCCGCCTTGAAAAACTGCAATCCAATCCAGACGTTTACCTCGACGGCGCGCACAATCCCGGCGCCGCCCGCGAGCTGGCAAGTTTCCTTGAACAAAATTTCCGCGGCCGAAAAATCTGGCTCATCTATGGAGCGCTGCGCGACAAAGCCGTTGACGAAATTGCGGGCCAACTCTTTCCTCATGCCGCTGAAGTCATCTTCACCGAGCCACGAACCTCCCGCGCCATCTCTGCGCCTCGGCTCGCGGAAATCGCTTCACACCACGCCTCGAGCTTCACCACCGTTTCTTCCGCCGAGCGGGCACTCGACCAGGCGCTCGCGGAAGCTGCTCCCGACAACGCCATTTTTGTAACTGGTTCGCTCTATTTGGTCGGCCAGCTTCGGCATTACTGGAAGCAGCGCGAGCAAGTCGCGGCGCGGTGAAAAAAGCCGTAAAATACCGCCCTCATGAAAAAGGGCGAACCATTGGCTTGGGAAAGGCATAGAGGCGCGTGAATAAACTGGACCGGCAAGACGCCAGTCCCCTCGTGGGCATCATCATGGGCTCCACTTCCGACTGGGAGACCATGGAGCACGCCTCGAACATCCTGACTGGCCTCGGTGTTCCCCATGAAACCCGTGTCGTTTCCGCGCACCGCACTCCCGACCTGCTTTTTGAGTATGCTTCCACCGCCGAGCAGCGCGGCCTGGAAGTCATCATCGCGGGCGCGGGAGGCGCTGCTCATCTTCCCGGCATGACCGCTTCGAAAACCGTTCTTCCGGTTCTTGGCGTGCCCGTCGAATCGAAGGTCCTCAAGGGCCTCGATTCGCTCCTATCCATCGCGCAAATGCCTGGAGGCATTCCGGTGGGCACGCTGGCCATCGGCCAAGCCGGCGCGATCAACGCCGCGCTTCTCGCCGCCGCGATCCTCGGCGCCAAGCATCCTGCCATCCGCGAAGCACTGCGAAAATTCCGCGTTGAGCAAACCGACCGGGTCCTGGCGCAGCCCGACCCTTCGGTTTCCGGCGTGGCAACATCTTTCAATGACTCGCAGAAAAGGAAACGGCGGTGACGCTCGGCATTCTCGGCGGCGGACAGCTCGGCTACATGCTGGCGCTCGCGGGCTACCCGCTCGGCCTGCATTTCCGCTTTCTCGACCCGTCTCCCGAGGCTCCCGTGGGCCGCATCGCGCAGCGCGTCACCGCGGACTACACGGATCACGCCGCGCTCGAAAAATTCGCGAATGGTTTGGAGCTCGTCACTTACGAATTTGAAAACGTCCCTGTCGAAGCCGCGGAATTCCTCGCGCACCGCGTTCCCGTCTATCCCTCTCCCGCGGCGCTCGAGGCGGCGCAAGATCGTATCGCGGAGAAAACGCTGTTCCGCAATCTCAATATCCGTACGACGGAATTCCTGCCGGTTGCGAGGCCGAGCGACTTTGACGCTGCCGTCAAACAACTTGGCCTTCCCGCCGTGCTCAAGACTTCGCGCATGGGTTACGACGGCAAGGGCCAGTGGATTCTCCGCACTGCCGAAGATGTTGCCAAAGCTAACTCTGAGCTTCCCAAGGTTGCCCTTATTCTCGAGCGCTTTGTGCCTTTTAGGCGCGAACTTTCTGTGCTCGCGGTCCGTTCACGCAACGGCGAAACTGCTTTTTACCCGCTTGTGGAAAACCACCATCGCAGCGGTATTCTCCGGCTCTCTCTTGCGCCCGCTCCGTCTCTGGAGCTGCCCATCCAGCGCGCGGCCGAAGAGGTTGCGCGCCGGGTTCTCGAATCGCTCAAATACGTCGGAGTGCTGGCCATCGAGTTCTTCGAGCATGACGGCCGCCTTCTGGCCAACGAAATGGCGCCGCGCGTCCACAATTCCGGCCACTGGACGATCGAAGGCGCGGTTACCAGCCAGTTTGAAAACCATCTCCGCGCCGTTCTCGGCCTCCCCCTCGGTTCCACCGGAGCGGCCGGGCACTGCGCCATGATTAATCTGATTGGCGACCTACCCGAACCTTCGGAGGTCTTGTCCGTTTCCGACACGCATCTGCACTTCTACGGAAAGGTCCCTCGCCCCGGGCGTAAATTGGGCCACGTCACGGTGCGCGCCGCTTCTCCCGAACACCTCGCCCTTCGGCTCTCTGAACTCCCGGCTTTTTTCCATCGCGCGGACTTCTGCCTCAACTCCGCGGTCACTGAATCCGCCTCCTACCGCGCGTAAGCGCGGTATTGCATGGAATGCCGTATTGGGTCAAGCTACGCGCGTTGTGAGGAGGGGGGAATGCGGAAACTTACTTGGTGCGCGGCGGCTTCGATTTTGTGCGCAGGAGCCATGGCGCTGACCCATCAAGATGTGGCGCGAGCACAGAGCGCGCCTCAGAGTGGGGCAGTAACGGTAATTCGTGCAGGTACTCTGATTGACGGCGTGAGCGAGACGCCGCGGAAGAATCAGCTGATTTTTGTCCGTGGCGAAAGGATTATAAGAGTGAGCGGGTCGGAAGAAGCAATTCCTTCAGGCGCAAACGTGATTGATCTTTCGAATGCGACGGTTTTGCCCGGGCTCATCGATTCGCACACGCACATTTTCTTGTGGGGCGAGGATCCCAAAAAGGGCGGCTACGACGCCAATATCCTGAAGGCCGGAATAGCGTTGCGGGCCGCACGCGCCACGTTTGCGGCGCGCAGGGCGCTGGAGCAGGGATTTACTACGTTGCGCGACGTCGAAACCGAAGGTGCAGGCTACGGGGACGTCGAAATCAAGCAGGCGATCGAAGAGGGAACCATTCCTGGGCCGCGGCTCTTTTGTGCCACGCGCGCGATTTCTACGACCGGCGGCTACAACCTGGAAGATTACGCTCCGGAGTTGGACGTGCCCAAGGGCGCGCAGCTGGTCGACGGGCCCGTGGAAGCACGCAAGGCGGCGCGGCAGCAACTGGAGCATGGCGCGGACTGGATCAAGGTCTACATGACTCACCGCTCGTGGGTGGATAAAGAAGGCCGGCTGGTGTCCCAGCCGACGCTGACGGTGGAAGAACTGAAGGCCATCGTCGATGAAACGCATGGCTGGACTAAAAAAGTGGCATGTCACGCATATAACGGAATCGGGCTGCAGCGCGCGCTGGATGGCGGATGCGATTCGATCGAGCACGGATTGGAGATGACCGACGCACAAATCGAGCAAATGAAACGCCAAGGGACGTGGTACTGCCCGACGCTGTCGCCGTATTACGGAGATTGGGCGCCGGCGGATACGCCCGCGGGGAAGCGCGACCGCGCGCGGGCCGCGGTGCATGAAGACACTTTTAAAAGGGCACTAAAAGCACGCCTGAAGATCGTGTTCGGGACGGACATGGGCGGCATGCCGTGGACGGAACCGATTGCGCAGGAGTTTGGAAGGATGGTGGAGCTGGGAATGGCGCCAATGGATGCAATTCAGTCGGCGACTTCGCGGCCAGCGGAGATGCTTGGCATGAAAGGAGAAATCGGGGGGCTTGCTTCCGGAGCGTATGCGGAAGTGATTGCGGTGTCGGGTGACCCCCTGAAAGACGTGGGCGAGCTGGAGCACGTGAAGTTTGTGATGCACAACGGGTCAGTGTTCAAAAATGAGCCGACGAAATAAGTCTAGCGTCGACGGTCGAAGTCCAGGGTTTCGGCAATTCAGACTTGCAGGAGGAAAGGAAACAGCGATGAGTGAACAGAATTTCAAGAATCATGTAAGATTTGTTCCCTTGTACCATTTTTTTGCCCTGCCGATGCTCCTGATCCATTTTGCATGGTCCATTTATCGGTGGGTAGCGGCAGGGTTTTCCATCGGCGGCTTGGAATGGGTCCTAACGGCCGCGGCATTGTTTTTTGGCGTGCTGTACGCAAGATTGTTCGCATTGAGCGTCCAGGACCGCGTCATTCGCCTGGAAGAACGGTTGCGTTACGAGCGCATTTTACCGGAGGAATTGCGCTGGCGCGCCGATGAACTGACCCCGAGCCAGTTTATTTCGTTGCGATTTGCGAGCGACGACGAATTACCAGCGCTGATGAAAAAAGTGCTCGACGAAAGGGTGACGCAGCGCAAAGCGATCAAGCAGCTGATCAAGAATTGGCGTCCGGATTATCTGCGCGCCTGAGGAGTCTTTCGTTATCGGGTTCCGGTTATTTCCTATCGAGAGCCGGCGGCGACCGCGGCACCTTCGATTTCTGCAATCTCTCCAGGGGTGAGCTTTAGTTCGCCGGCGCGCATCACGCCCTCGACTTGCCTGGCGTTGCGTGCGCCAACGATGGCGCCGGTGATTGCCGGATGCCGGAGCACCCAAGCGATGGCCACCTCGCCAGGCCCGCGCTCGTGGCGCTTTCCCGCCTGGCGGAGACGCTCAACGAGCTCGAGGTTTCTCGAAAGGCGCGGCTCGTGAAATTCCGGGTTGCGGCTGCGAAAATCGTCGGGTGGCAAGGCGGCCGCGCGTTCGCGGGTCATCGCTCCCGTGAGCAGGCCGGAAGCCATAGGAGCGTAAGAAATCACACCGATGCCGTGCTTTTGGCAATACGGAAGAATCTCGTCTTCAATCTTGCGGCGAAGCAGCGAATACGGCGGCTGAAGCGATGTGACCGGCGCAATCTTTTCGGCGCGCTGGATTTGCGCCACGTTGAAATTCGAAACGCCGATCCATCGGACTTTGCCAGCCTTCTGGAGTTCAGCCATGGCCTGCCAAGCCTCTTCGAGCGAAGGGCCGCTGTCCGACGGAGGCCAGTGCATTTGATAGAGGTCGAGGGTATCGGTCTCGAGCCGTGACAGACTGTCCTCGCATTCGCGACGGATGGAGGCGGCAGAATGGTTCGGCGTGATCTTTCCCGTCTTGTCCCACGTCAAAACGCACTTTGTGAATATGTACGGCCGAGGACCGCGCCATCCTTCGAGCGCCCGGGCGACGACTTCTTCGGAGTGGCCCAGGCCATAGACCGCCGCGGTGTCGATCCAGTTGACCCCCAATTCGAGCGCGCGGTGGATTGCCGCAATCGAGTCTTTGTCATCCTGCCGACCCCAGGCAAATTCCCAGCCTGACCCGCCGACGGCCCAAGCGCCAAAACCTACGGGAGTGACTTTCAGATCGGAGTTTCCAAGCTTTCGCGTTTCCATTGCTAGCCTCGCACGGAAGCACACGCAGGCAGACGGGGCTCCCCGCGCGGCAGATTTCACCTTTTTCTTTCTCACAAAATTGGATGAAGAAGAAGAGATAAAAGGTAAAACGAGGGGTGAACACAAAGCTAGGATCAATTTACCGTCAACGCGGCGCCCAGAGAAACGCTTTCGCCGTCAGGATTCGGAATGGTGACTTGCTCGAGGACCCGGAGAAAGAAGGGCTAATCAACAAGGATCGCGGGCAGCGGGCCTCGACAGAAAACGAAAGAGCGCCCCAACCTGGTCGGGGCGCTCTTGCGAAGGGATTGCTTGTGAACTAGAGTTAAATCGTCTTGCTGACCGGGACACCAGCGGGAGCCGCAGAGTTCCTTGTAAACGCCGGCGTGCTGGGCTCTTTTTCCGCGCTCTTGTCGATCTCGATGGAGCCCTTAAAGTAAGCGCCGTCTTCGATCATGATGCGCGCGGTGGTCAAGTCGCCGTTGACCGAACCATCTTTCTTGATTTCAATTCTGTCTTTGGCGCGAAGGTTGCCCTTCACTGTGCCGTAGACCACCACCTCGCGGGCGATGATATCGGCAGTGACTTTCGCCGTGGCTCCGACGGTGAGTTTCCGCTCATCCAGTTGGACCAGTCCTTCGACTGACCCATCGATCAGCAGATCCTCGTTGCCGGAGATCTCTCCTTTCACATGCAGGCTTGTCCCGAGCCGCGCTGTGCCGCGGTCCGCGGTCCCACCCATTGGTCGCATTGCATCTGTGCTCATTACGGGTTTATCCTCCCAGGCCGCCGGAGCTGACTTCGACGGCTGATTCGAAATTGGATTTCTTTGTTCCGGATGCCCGGTTTGCGGCGCCTCCGGCTTCTTATTGCCCCACATCGGTCCTCCCTTAGGGACAGCAGCACCCCATGCAGATTTCCGCCCGGGGTAATGCAAACTTTATTCCTCGAAACGATTCTCAGCAAACAAACTCTGAACCCGCAGTTCCTGAAAGTTACTAGACTTTCGGGCAGGGGGGAGAGATTTTGCAAGAATCCCGGCAAAAAGTAAAGAAAAGCTTTATTTCTCTTCGATTAATCCGAAGTTCCCGCAATAGCAGAGGCCTGATTCGAGGATAAGCTCTTGAAAAATCTGCAGATGGGCGGGAGCCCGGTGCGGAATATGCACCCATGTATATATTATTATCCTCTTGATTTTTACGATTGTATGTAATTTCGTATACCCATGTACATCGATGTCGTGCCCAACCGCAACTCCCCGCCCGCCGTCCTCCTCCGCGAAGCCTGGCGCGAAGGGAATAAAACGCGCAAGCGCACCTTGGCCAATCTCTCCGATTGGCCCCAGGAGAAAATCGAAACCTTCCGCCGCCTGCTGCGCGACGAGCGCCTGGTCTCTCCCGAGGATCGGTTCGCCACGCAGAAAACCCTTCCTCACGGCCATGTGGAAGCCGTCCTGGAAATGATCGGTAGGCTCGGGCTGGATCGCCTGATCTCGGCGCAACGTTGTCGCGAACGAGACTTGGTGGTGGCCAGGATCGTCCAGCGGTTGATCCATCCCTGCTCGAAATTGGCGACTACACGCGCTTGGCACACCACCACGCTGGCCGAGGAATTGGGAGTGGCCGAGGCCACCGAAAATGATCTTTACGAAGCCATGGACTGGCTTTTGGAGCGCCAGGAGCGCATCGAGAAGAAGCTGGCTGCTCGGCATCTGAGTGAGGGTGGCCTGGTGCTCTATGACGTGTCGAGCAGTTTCTATGAAGGGCACACTTGCCCGTGGGCGAAATTTGGTCACGACCGCGATGGGAAGACCGGTCTGCCGATCATGGTCTATGGGGTAATGACGAATGGCGAGGGGTGTCCGGTAGCGGTTAGCGTATATCCAGGGAACACGGGAGACCCGACGACGGTAGCCGATCAAATCGAGAAGCTGCGGGAGCGGTTTGGATTGTCCCGGGTGGTGATGGTGGGGGATCGCGGAATGCTGACCCAGCCCCAGATTGACAAGCTCAAGCAGCATCCCGGTTTTGGTTGGATCACAGCACTGACGAGCACCGCGATTCGCGAATTGGTGAGCCAAGGAGCTTTGCAACTATCGTTGCTGGATCAGAAGAATTTGGCCGAGATCAGCGCACCGGATTATCCCGGCGAGCGGCTGATGGTCTGTCACAACCCGGTGCTGGAAGAGCAGCGAAGGCGGAAGCGGGAGGCGTTACTCCAAGCCAGCGAGAAGAACTTGGAGAAGATCGGCAAAGAAGTGGCGCGGCGGAAGAAGAAGCCGCTCACGGCCGCGGAGATTGGGCTGAAGGTGGGGAAGGTGCTGGGACAGTACAAAATGGGCAAACACTTTGCGTGCAAAATCGGCGAGGGCAGCTTGACCTGGAATCGTCGTGCGGAATCGATCGAGCAAGAAGAGAAGCTGGACGGGATTTATGTGCTGCGCACCAGCGAGCCGGTGGAACGACTTTCGGCGGACGAGACAGTGCGGAGCTACAAGAGCCTGGCGGAAGTGGAACGAGCTTTTCAGTGTCTGAAGGGAATCGATCTGTTGGTGCGGCCGATTCGACATCGCACCGAGGATCGAGTGCCGGCGCACATTTTTCTGTGTGTGCTGGCCTACTATGTGGAATGGCATCTGCGCCGGGCCTGGGCGCCGCTGTTGTTCGAGGATGAGGAGCGGTGGGAGGAGCGCAAGCGCCGCGATCCGATTCTGACGGCCAAGCCCGCGGATTCCGCGCAGCGCAAGAAGAGCTCGCATGAAACTGTGGAGGGTCTCCCCGCGCACAGTTTCGAGGACTTGCTGTCGGCGCTGGCCAGCCGGGCCCGCGTGACTTACGCGCTCAAATCAGGGAAGGCGGAGGAGAAGACGAGTGTGACCTTCCGGCAGGTGCCGGGGCCGACGCCGGTCGAAGCCAAGGCCTATGAATTGGTCCGGACGTTCCCAGTACCCGGAAAGTGAATCCTGTGCTATCCCTCCGCGAATCAGCAGAATAGTCTCTGGGATCTTATGGAACTTCGGTTTAATGCGCAGGTTTGTCGGGGACCGGGTGGGTCGCAAGAAAGTCCTCGACGAAACGCCGCGAGTAGGAATCGAGGAGTTGCTGAACACGTTCGTGGCTCGGGGACCTCAGAACGAATCCTGCGTGATGAAACTTGCTGATGCGATAAATAATTTCAGAGTCGGTGTAAGCGGAAGTGTCCGGATGCTCCTGCCGCGCCAGCGATAGAATCACTCCGGCATAATCGCGGTGCTCCGCGGGAAGTTCATAAGGAACCTTTCCCGCGCCAACTTCGAGGCGCGCCCACTCGCGCCACAAATTGACACCGGTGGCCGCTTCGATGACGTCCGCAATGTAAGCGCCGCCTACGCGTGCGGCGATTTCAATGAAATAAAACTTCCCATCGGCGCGGGCCTTCAGAAATTCCGCGTGGGTCACGCCGCGCATCAGGCCCAGGCTTGCGATTAACTTGCCATGGATTTCTTTCAGTGTACGAGCTTCTTCTCCGTCCCGGGGCAGCGTGCGCGTGGTAAAAACGCCACCCTGATGCGAAGTTTCCAGTGGAGGTGCACCGTAAGCATGGGCTTCAGCAAAAACAACCTCGCGCTCGGAAGTCACGCTATCGACGTGGTAGACCGAGCCGGGAACAAACTGTTCCAGCAGATAAAACGACTGCTGATCCCCCAACTGCTCGAGCCAGGGCCACAATTCATCCGGCCTTCGGATCTTTTTCATGCCGATGCCGGAAGCTTGTGAGCGCGGCTTGAGCAGCCATGGACCGGGCACGCGGGACATGAATTCGCGGAGATTGTCGTAGTTCAGAACAGGAACGAATTCGGGAACCAGAATCCCCGTCTCCTTCGCGCGAGCGCGCATCGCGAGCTTGTCCCGAAAATAGCGCACCGTGGTCAGGCCCATGCCGGGAATCCGCAGATGCTCGCGAAGCGCGGAAACATTTTCCATGTCAAACTCATCGAGCGCCACGATGCGGTCGATCGGCTGGGACCGCGCCTTGTAGCTCACCGCGTAAATCAAGCTCTGCAGCGGCAGTTCTTCCGGCATGGTGAACACTTCGTCGATGCATTGGAACGGCCAGTCGGCGTGGCGAAGTTTTTCGACCGTGAGCAGCAAAACGCGGCAACCCAGGCCTTTCGAGCTGCGGATAAACTCCTGGCCCTTTTCATAGGAACTGATGCAGAGAATCGTGAGAGGCCGTTCGTCGGGCATGCGTACCTCTGCTTGGAGGCAATCAGCGCGCGGATTATACAGCGCCGTGCCCGGCAGGATACAGAAATTGGAGAAACGGGCGGACCCGCTGTGCCCAGGCAGTTTCGTTGTGCTCGGCGCCCTCTACGCGTTCGTAGTGCAAATCCTGATCGAGCCGCCAGCCCTTTTCGAGCAGCGCGTCGCGAAAACGCTCGACGTCCTGCACCATGCGCGGCCCTTCGCGCGCGCCGATATCGAGCCAAATGCGCGGGCGCTGCTCCACGTGCATCGATTTCACGAAACGGTGGATGACCAGTTGGTTCCACCAAACCGCAGGCGAGAGCGCAGCGATTTTTCCGAAAATTGTGGAATGTTTCAGCCCCAGGTAGAGCGAGACTAGCCCGCCAAGCGACGACCCGCCAATGCCGGTGTGCTGCTGGCCGGAAAGCGTACGGTACTCGCGTTCCACGAAGGTTTTCACTTCCTCGATGAGGAATTTCGCGTAGCGATCGGCCCGCCCGCCGCCAAGCTTTGGCACGTGCGTCGGCGTGTATTCCCGGACGCGCGCCTTGGTGTTGTACATACCGACGATGAGGAGCGGTTCGACGACTCCGGCGTTGATGCATTGATCCGCTGTTTGCCCGACGTGCCAGTCTTGGCCGGGGATGAAAGAGGTTGCGCCGTCGAACAGATTCTGCCCGTCGTGGAGATAGAGAACGGGAAAACGCCGCCCAGGTTGCTCGGAATAACCGGGCGGAGTGTAGATGATGAGGTCGCGTTGGTTGCGCAGGAAACGCGACCGGAACCGTTCATGTTTGCGGAGTTCTCCCAAACTCACGGCGCGATGGTCACCAGCAGGTCTTTTGCTTCCACCTGTTGGCCGGGTGTCACGAGTAGTTTCACAATGCGTCCTGAAAGAGGCGCATAGATATTGGACTGCATTTTCATGGCTTCGAGGGTAAGAAGTTTCGCACCGCGTTCCACCACGTGGTTCGCCTGAACTGCTACTCCGCTAATCACTCCTGCCGTGGGCGCACCCACTTGGCCGGGATCGGCAGGATCCGCTTTGGGATGGCTGCGCCCGGTGACGCGCAGGGATTTGTCGCGCACGGTGATTTCGCGCGGTTGGCCGTTAAGTTCAAAGAAAAGCGTCCGCGTGCCGTCCGGGTGCGGTTCGCTAAACGTCAGAAACTTGATGACCAGCGTCTTTCCGGGTTCGATCTCCACGGTAATTTCTTCGCCGGATTTCAGCCCATAGAAAAATGGCGGAGTCGGCAAAACGCTGGCGTCCGAATAGGTCTGGCGAAATCGATCAAATTCCAAAAAAACGTCCGGGTACAGCAAATAACTCAGCAGGTCATCGCGTCCAAGGGCGTGACCCACTCTTTGCGCCAACTGCTTTTGTTCTTGCTCGAAATTCACCGGTGGCAGGTTCGCGCTTGGACGGCCCTTCACTGGCGTCCGGCCGCGCAGAATAATTCTTTGCAGCTTTCTCGGCCAGCCCCCGGGCGGAACGCCCAAAGTTCCCGAGAGCATCTCCACTACCGAATTTGGAAAGGGCACGTCATTCCTTCCATCGAGGGCTAGAACATCCTTCGGCTGCATTTCCTTGGCCATCAGGAACAAGGTCATGTCACCAACCACTTTGCTCGAGGGCGTCACTTTTACAATGTCGCCGAACAACTGATTGACCTCGGCGTACATTTTCTCCACTTCGCGCCAGCGGTGACCCAGTCCCAGTGCCGTAGCTTGCTCGCGCAAATTCGTATATTGACCGCCGGGAATTTCATGCTGGTACAACCGAGCCGAGCCGGCCTTTGGCCCAGAATCAAATGGCAAATAGTAAGTTCTCACCGTCTCCCAATAGTCGGAACACGCGTTAAGGGCTGCGATGTTCAGTTGCGTGTCGCGCGGTGTGTGGCGGAGCGCCTCGACGATGGAATTCAGGTTCGGCTGGCTAGTGCCGCCACTCACGGCTGCAACTGCCGCATCGGCCACATCCACTCCGGCGTCCGCCGCTTTCAGAACGGAACCGGAATTGATGCCGCTCGTGTCGTGGGTATGAAAGTGAATCGGGGCACCCACTTCTTCGCGCAGCGCTTTTACCAATTCGAACGCCGCATAAGGCTTGCACAGGCCGGCCATGTCCTTGATGGCCAGGAAATGTGTGCCAAGCTTTTCGAGTTGCTTCGCCAGCGCTACATAGTACTTGAGCGAGTACTTCGGCCGGCCTTTGTCCAGAATATCGCCGGTGTAGCAGATCGCCGCTTCACAAACCGCACCGGTATCCAACGCCGCGTCCATCGCCACGCGCATGTTGTCGATGGAATTCAGCGAGTCGAAGATGCGGAAGATGTCGATTCCCTGGGCATGCGCTTCGCGAACAAACTCGACAATCACGTTGTCCGGGTACGACGTGTAGCCGACAGCGTTCGCTCCGCGCAGCAGCATCTGAAAACAGATATTGGGAATGCGTTCGCGGAGAACCCGCAGCCGGTGCCAGGGATCTTCGTGCAGGAAGCGCATCGCCGCATCGAACGTAGCCCCTCCCCACATTTCCAGGCTGAAAAGCTGCGGCAATCTTTGCGCCACGACATCCGCCGTCGCGAGCAAGTCATACGTGCGCACGCGCGTGGCCATCAACGACTGGTGTGCGTCGCGAAAAGTCGTGTCCGTGAGGAGCAAGCGCTTCTCTTTTCGCGCCCAGTCGGCAAATTTCCTCGCTCCAAGCTTCTTCAGGAGTTGCCGCGTTCCCGGAGGCGGCGCAATTCCTGGTGCCCAAGGGGCAACTGCGATTTCCAGATCGTGCGGGATTTGCTTTCCCTTTACTTCCGAGTTGCCATTCAAGATCACCTCGCCAAGATAGGAGAGCAGTTTGGTCGCTCGATCGGCGCGGGCTGGCAAGCGAAAGAGTTCCGGTGAATCGTCCAGAAACGAAGTCGTGACCTCGCCGGCCTGAAACTTCGCGTGATTCACTACGTTTTCCAGGAACGGAATGTTTGTTTTCACGCCGCGAATGCGGAATTCCCGCAACGCCCGGTCCATGCGCTGGCAGGCTTCCGGAAGGTTCGCGCCCCACGCCGTGACTTTTACGAGCAACGAGTCGTAGTAAGCGTTAAGCACCGCGCCTGCATAAGCCGTTCCGCCATCCAGGCGAATGCCGAAACCAGCGGGCGAGCGGTAGGTGGAAAGTTTTCCGTAGTCGGGCGCGAAATTGTTTGCCGGATCTTCGGTGGTCACGCGGCATTGCAGCGCTGCGCCATTGAGCGGAACACTTTCTTGCTTGGGCAAAGCAAGCGGCGGTTCGTGCAACTTGTAGCCCTGCGCGATGAGAATCTGCGAGCGTACCAGGTCGATGCCCGTCACCATCTCCGTGACCGTGTGCTCCACCTGGATGCGCGGATTCACTTCGATGAAATACCACTTGTGCGAATCGACGTCGTAGAGAAACTCCACCGTCCCGGCGTTGCCATACTTCGCTTGGCGTGCCAGTTGCAACGCCGCATCGCAAAGCTCGGAGCGAATGCGGGAAGGGAGATTCGCCCCCGGCGCAACCTCAACGACTTTCTGGTGCCGCCGCTGTACGGAGCAATCGCGCTCGTAAAGATGCAAAAGGTTGCCGTGATGATCGCCAAGAATCTGCACTTCGAGGTGTCGCGCGCGAGGCAGAAATTTCTCCAAGAACACAGACCCGTCGCCGAAAGCGGAGCGCGCTTCGCCTTGCGCTTCTTCGAGCAGCGCCTCGAGCTGTGCGGCATCTTGAACGACTCGCATACCCCGACCGCCGCCGCCCATGGCGGCCTTCAAAATGATCGGGTAGCCGATTTCTCGCGCAACCTTTTGCGCTTCTGCCGCGGAGTTGACGGGCTTTTCCGTTCCCGGCAGCACGGGCACTCCTGCCGAACTCGCCAGCCTGCGAGCGGCGGTCTTGTCCCCGAGCAACTCAAGCAAGCCAGGCGGCGGGCCGATGAACGCGATACCGGCTTTCTCGCAACCGCGCGCAAGCGCAGGATTTTCGGAGAGAAAACCATAACCGGGATGGATCGCGTCAACTTCCTTTTCTTTGGCCAGCGCGATAATGCCCGGAATGTCGAGATAAGCTTCTACGGGACCTTTGCCGGCGCCAACCTGATAAGCCTCATCCGCCTTAAAGCGGTGCAAGGCGAGGCGGTCTTCCTGCGAATAGATCGCCACGGTGCGCAAGCCCAGCTCATTGGCCGCACGAAAGATGCGAATGGCGATTTCGCTGCGGTTGGCCGCCAGCAGTTTCCGAATGGGCTTTGCTTTCTTCATCAGGCGCCAGGTCTATCGCAAAACTCTATATTGTCCCGCAGCCGCCGGGCGAGCCAGGAGCAGTTTTTTCGATACAGCGAATCCAAAGCCTTTATGAGCAGAGTTGTAGCACGCGCCCGGTCTCAGGAATCAAGCAAAACTACACGCGGTCTTACGGATTTCCGGACCCGCGATTCAGGTCTTCTCCACAATCCCATTATGGGATGAGACCGGTCGCGCCGGTTCCGACCGTGAGGGGAGTCACGGGGGCTGTTTGCAGCTGCAAAAGTTCCGCCCGTACTTTCGCCCAAGCCTTGGTCTTTCGCTTAGTGGCATAGGGAGCATCCGGATCGGCGAAGAAACGCAAAAGCTCTGCTTTTGCCTCAGAAGTGAGGCTCGCAAAATTCGTCTCCGCCAGCTTATCCAGCAGCGTCGCATGGGCCTCGTCGTTCATGCGATACCTTCCCGGTCCGGTGCTTGCTCCGACATCAAAATTGTCGTTCTCCAGCTGCAGCGTCCCCTGGCCTGTTTCGGTCAGCAGCCTGCGATACCGGCTGAGCGTGGCGTTGAAGCTGACCTCGAACATATGTTCGGTTTGCGGCGTGGGCGTGCGGAACTGCAGAATTTTCAGCGGGCCGATTTTCGGCACCAGTTTGTACAAAAACGCCAAGAAAATCTCGCCCGGACTGGGCTTTTTGTAATTCTTGCCCCATTCGCGCTCGTAGTTGGAGCGCGACAAATTATAGAGAAATCTCTTCTTCGTGGCGTCCGGAATATCGCCTTTGATTTCATCCTTCTTTAAATGCCAGGCAATGCGCGTGGCCTTAGGAATCAACTTGCTCACGTCCCGCCGGTAAGAATTCAGGGCCTTGCCTTCATTCAGCAACACGTCCCTTAGTTCAAGCCCGTAAGTTTCAAGGAAAGCCTGGTCCAGAACGCGGCGCGCCACTTCGAACCCGATGAAATCGTGATAACCGGCCGGGGCATAGCGCTCCTTCGCAATCTCCAGCACGTCAAAACCGAATTCCGTCTTCACGTGCGCCAGCTTGCCATCTTCGTAAGCCACGCTGTCCCCATATTTTTTGCCCAGTCCGGGATAGAGAACGGGCACCGCGCGATTGGTTCCAATGCGGTGGCCTTCGTTGTCGGCCGCGTAATGCGCTAGCGCACCGAGCGCGAAAGCATACTCGGCTAGGTCTTGTGCATCCCGCAATAACGCCTGGATGAAATCGCCGCTGCGCACGTAATGCGTGAGATCGCTAAAGAAGGGACGGCCGTAAGGGTAGTAGCCCATGTCCTGAACGATGGAGCCCCCATACGCGTAAGCTTGCGCCCGGCTCAAGTCTTCTTCGGTCGCCTGCGGATATTTTTTCAAAAGCAAAGGCTTGATGTGGGTTTCCCAAGCGGCATCAACGATGGCTTCATGCGAAAGGACGGCATAAGCCTGCGCGGAGCCAGACCGCAGCAATGCAAAAACAAGCAGACCTCCACAAATGGTTTTTCGCGCGCCGGAGTGGCGTTTCATTTCCTTTGAGCCGGAAAGCACCATGGTCTCAAATCCGCTTTTCAGAATAAAGCCTTCAGGAAAAATGAAGAGAGAAGAAAGGGTGATCGGTAGAGAGGGAAATTCCGCGGGAATCAGGAATGAGAATCAGACCGGCACTCTCCCACGCCGGATCAGGATGCGGTTCAATACTTTCTCAACACTCCGATGACCCGGCCCTGGATCCTCACGTCGCTTGCGGAAACGATAATCGGAGCCATCTCCGAGTTGGCCGGCTGCAACCGGACTTTTCCGGGAACATCGCGGTAAAACCGTTTGAGCGTTGCTTCTTCGCCGCCCACCAGGGCCACCACGATGTCTCCGGCGTTGGCCACCTGAGTCTGTTCGCAGACTACGTAATCTCCATCCATGATGTGGTCCTCGATCATGGAGCTGCCCTTTACTTGCAACACATACGAATTGCCGCCTCGCGCGAAATCGCCCAGGGACAGCGTTTCCCGCTCTTCGATCGCTTCCAGAGGCCGCCCGGCGGCGATACGCCCGACCAGGGGAAGCTCCTGCGTCCTCCGTTCGATGATCTGCTCTTTCACCGGCTTCGGCAACTGAACGATTTCGATCGAGCGACTTTGGTTGTATCCGCGCCGGATGAACCCTTTCTTCTCCAACGTGCTGATGTGCTTGTGCACCGTGGCCAGCGAGGTGAGCTTCATGCCTTTGCCGATTTCTTCGAAACTCGGTGCATAGCCGTGCTTGGTTTCGAACACCACCAGATAGTCGAGAACTTCTTTTTGCCGTTTGGTCAAGGGCATGGGCGCACCTCCAATCGCAAAAAACTTTTTCCACAGGCACTTTAGGCGAAAAGAAAGCGAACGTCAAGCGCAAAATTTCCCTTTTTCGACTCCGGGAATGGCCTCAAGGGATTCCCAGTAGAATCCCTCAGCCGGAACTCCGTTCTAACCTGCTTTGAAAGTCCGTTCTAACCTGCCGCAAAATCCGTTCTTCGCCCGATTGCTCACAACCAATAGGCCTTTTAGGTTAATCGTTCGGAGTCTCGTTCAGGCTCCATGCCGGCACGAAAGCGATTCCTGACGTTGTCTCGATGAAAGGCGGCCGAATCCCCAATCAACCGTTTTTTCTGCGTGGTGTCGCTTGCTAAATGGTCTCGACAACAAATCCGACGATGTTACACCTGGCGCTGAACCCCTCCCGCCCTCTGCCTTAGAAAAAAATCTCCGCCGCAGTGAAAGAGTCTTTCTGAATTTGCGGGTTCGCGTGTCTGTTCCTGCGGAACGCGGGGAAGATTTCTTGGGGGAAGGCCAGACCATTGACGTCAGCCATGACGGGGCAGCGATCATGGTTGATCGCGACCTCCGCGTCGGCCAAACCGTCAAAATCCGGCGTGTGGGAGTCAACAAGGAAGCCTCGGCACGGGTTGTGGGACGTTACAAAGACAACGGCCCCGCCGCCCGAGTGTTTGGTATCGCCCTTGAGAATAGCGAAGTCAATCTCTGGGACATCGTCTTTCCTTCCGTTGCCGAGTCGGACAAAGCCGTCGTGCGCGCCTTGCTGCGCTGCGTTGCCTGCGGCAGGCTCGAAGTGTCCTATTTGAATGAATTCGAATCGGATTTCTTTCTTAATCACCACAGCGTGGCTCGGCTCTGCGCCGAGTGCGGCGGCTGGACCACTTGGACGCGCCCCTACGGAAGCGTCCCCTCGGGCCCCGAGGATGCTATGCCCTCGGACGTTCCCGATTCTGGACCCGGGAACCGGAATCACCGTACCCATGAACGCCTGCGCGCGGAAACGGTAGGATGCATCCGCACTGCTTTGGGGAACGAAGTCGTGCTGGTCTCCAATCTGGGACGCGGCGGACTGAGCTTTTTGAGCGCTAACCAATACCCGGAGGGCGCGCACATCGAAATGGCCGTGCCCTACACTTCGAAAGCCCCAAATATCTATTCTCTTGTTACAATCGTCGGCGCGCGTAAGGAAAAAGAGAGTAATTTGACAGAATACCGGGCTGCTTACTTGGTGTGACTTGAATCTATGGGGATCGAGCCCGTGCCCGAACATTCTTGGAATACACAAGATCAGCTCCGCGTGCTGGTGGAAAGCATCAAGGACTACGCCATCTTTTTGCTTGATGCCCAAGGGTGCGTGGCCACTTGGAACCACGGCGCCGAGCGCATCAACGGATATACGTTCCCCGAGATTCGTGGAAAGCATTTCTCCATTTTCTATCCTCCCGAAGACATCGAACGCGGAAAACCAGATTACGAGCTGCAAGTCGCTGCCAAGGAAGGCCGCTTTGAAGACGAAGGCTGGCGTATCCGGAAAGACGGCACGCGCTACTGGGCCAACGTGGTCATCGCGGCAATTAAAGACGAGAGGGGCGTTCTCCAGGGCTTTGGAAAAGTCACTCGCGACATTACCGAGCGCAAATGGGCCATAGAGGCCAATTTTGAGAAGCTTTTTCGCTCCAGTCCCAACCCCATTCTTCTGAGCACTCTCGATGATGGCCGCCTCCTCGAGGTCAACGAAGCTCTTTGCGAGATGCTTGGCTATCGCCGGGATGAACTGATTGGCCAGAGCGCGATCACCCTCGGGATCTGGCTGTATGTGGAGGAGCGCATCCGCATAGCTGCAGAACTGAAGGCCGGACGCCCCGTCCGCGCCGAACCGTGTGAAATGCGCACGAAGTCTCGCGAAAGACGGAATGTCGATGTTTCTGCCGATCTTATTGAGTTCCGCGGAAATCCTTGCTTGTTCGCCACACTTCTGGACACTACCGAGAGCCGAAGACTCGAGGAAGTGGTCCAGGAAATGTCTACACCCGTTCTCCAGGCGCAGGAAGGCTTGCTGGTGGTGCCCTTGATTGGCCGGGTCGACGGTCCCCGCGCCGCACAACTGCGCAACCAACTGCTTAATGCTGTTCACACGCAGCGTGCGCGAGCCGTAGTGGTCGATCTCACGGGAGTTCCAAAGATTGAAAGGGAAACGGCGGACGGTTTGATCCGCGCGGTAGAAGCGGTGCAACTTCTCGGAGCGAAAGTCATCCTCGCTGGCATTTCGGCGATTATCGCCGATACCCTGGTCGGCATTGGCGCCCGGTTCGGTAGAATCAAGACCACCGCCGACTTGCAGAGTGCTCTGGAGGAAGCCAAGAACCTCTTGAGCCAGGAAAGCAACCTGGCCTAGCCCTTCCTTAGCCATCCTTAATCCTAGCGGGGGGTTTTGCCTCCGGTCGGATGGGGTGCTTTGCTGCCGCTTTCTTCCGCCAAGCCTTTGCCGTCCCGACACATCGACGAAGTTCCGTACCATGCTCGGTAGTGTCTCACTTTGGCTTTGGCACTCCGAAATAGGCTAACAGGATTGTGGCATACTGTGTTCATGGCGAAGCGTCCACGCGACCCGAATCAACTCGCTAAGCTGATCGTGGATATTGCCACTGGTGAAACAGCGGATAGCGTTAGCGACTCAAAACGGCATCCTTCCAAGAGGCGTGCAGGTGGTCTAAGAGGCGGCAAAGCACGAGCCAAATCTTTAGGGCCAAATGAGCGTCACGAAATAGCAAAATTGGCCGCTCGCGCTCGCTGGAAGAAAAAAGACTAGGCTACATGCCTTCTGAAATGAAGGCGCATCAATTCCTCGCGCTCAGCAACGTCATCTCTGTAATCTAGGACCAATTGAATGGCCGGATGCTTTCCAGCGTTCATTTCGTTGTACACGTCAATATCTACCTTGAGTTGAAAGTTCTCGCCTACGATCAACTCGCGGCGCTGAGCAGATGCTTTTTCCATGTGGTCGTGAGGCGCGTATCCCATGACGCCCCAAAATGTGTACTGTACCCCGCTCTTTGTGGCTCGGACGGCATGGTTTACACGGTAGCGCCGTCCTTCCGAGTCGGTTCTGTACTCTTCCCGAACTGCTTGGGCCATCTGGTCTGCCTGGTCTGCCAGAATGTCGATTGGATCAGCCTTTGGCAACGGAGCAATCCGTCTGTGACAGCCCATGCAGCCGCCTGCCTCATGCTGGATGGTTTATGGTCACGTCTAGAATCGTATTGGTGCCAAATCCTTTGCAGTCTTTCCTTTCCGCTGACCATTACATTTCCCTCCAGCTCACAACGAGACTTGAACCGTCTGTCCCCATCCATCCGCGATTGAACCCGGCAGCAAGTACCGCCTAATTTTCACCAGATACCGGGTCAGATAGTCGTGTCTGTCTAGCCGTCTCCGAATTTGTCCAATGACGATGCCGGGGTGCCTCTCCAATACACGCGCAAAAGCTACGACATCCTTCTCATAGTAAAAGGGTCTTTTCCGCAGGATGAAAGAGTCCAGCCTGTCTTTCGGAGCGCAAAAGTTGGAGGCGGCATCGTTTGCCATGCGCTCCTCCTCGGACATCGAAGTGCTAACAGTTTCCAGATCGCCATCAATAATTTCTTCTTCTTGCCCATGTCCGTTTAGGATGTGCTCGATTTCATGTCGAACTACGAACCAAAAATTATCGATTCTGTCATGCTGGATAGACATGCCGATAACGGGCGAGTCGTTAAGCCAGAAACACACGCCATCGATTTTTGCGTTCGGAAGTCTTTCAACAAGAACAAATCGTATTCCGCATTCCATAAGGATTCTTGGTACCTGTCTAACTTCGTCAGGCGCGTGCAATAACGCGGGAAAATCGTCCCTAATCGCCTGACGCAAGGCTTTTTCGGAATACTTCGGCGCGCTGATTGACTTTGCGATTTGTCGTACCCGGTAAAGCCATGCCAATTGGGATGGTGGAATCTGCCGCTCTTCATAACTCGATTTCTGCGCGGCATGTGCAAAATACGGAATTGCGTTTTGGTCGGGGACCTCGAAGAACCTCGTGAGTTGCGTCGCAAGCATTGGAGTATCGGTTTGCTCAATCCATCCACGCTTAATCATTTCGCGTATGGGGTACGCTGTTTGCATTTGGCGTCTTGCTGCAACGCTGGGGTCCGGTTTACGAGCCTGTGCCAAATCATAGGCTTGTTGAAGATTTGCAAAAAACTCTGCGGGGACATCGAACGCCTCTCCAAGAGCTTTTGCCATCTCAGGACTGATTCCACGCTTTCCATTCAGAATAGGGTTGATCGCCTGTTCTGAACAGCCGAGAATAAAAGCCAGATCACGCTGGCTCCAGTCCCGCTCTTCCATTTCTTCCTTGATGTAACTACCGGGATGCTTAATCCAGCTTGCGCTTGCTGTCGCCATGTTCTCCACCTCGCTAATCATGATTCCATACCCTCAAGATGGTCATTTTGTTCGGCTTGCATTCGGTGTTGAGTGTGAAAATTAAACGAAATTGTTTGTTGATTCGGATGGACCGCTCGTCGCCACCCATCTTTTCGAAATGAAGACTCTTCCAATTTCTCAACGTTCTCTCGTCCGGTGCTGCCCGGATTACGACCAATTTCTGTCTCAGCGAGTTGATTACCGATATTGGCAACCGCGTTTCTGCCGCACGGTCCGTCTCTATTAGTGCGAGTGTCTTGTCCCGAAACTCGACGTCCATGCTGCATTATCCACCCCGTGAGCCAATGTAACCTATTGAAAGCTAGGTGTCAATAGCTACTTAGCGGTAGTAGTTAAACTGCATTATATGCTTGACACATGAATTTGGCCTGGTATCTTTGGCGCACCATGAACCGCCTGCCAATAGACAAACGCGCTGCAATTTTGGGAATGCTTGTTGAGGGCAATAGCCTCAGAGCAACTAGCCGCCTAGCAGATGTCTCCATAAACACGGTGACCAAACTCCTCATTGATCTGGGCGAGGCATGTGCCGAATACCATCACAAAAACATTCGCAACGTTCGAGTGCGCCGTCTGCAATGTGATGAAATCTGGAGCTTTGTGGGCGCAAAGGCCAAGCACGTAAGACCGGAACGGAGAGCGGAAGGGTGGGGAGATACTTGGACGTGGGTTGCGCTCGATGCTGATACAAAGCTCTGCGTCAGCTATTTGGTTGGTGGACGTGATGGATGGTGGGCGCGAGAGTTTATGAATGACTGCGCCAAGCGTGTGAAGGAGCGCATCCAAATTGCTACGGACGGCCATCGCGTTTATATGGATGCCGTCGAGGATGCTTTCGGAGCAGATGTGGACTACGCGCAATTGCAGAAGATTTACGGCGCTGTCGAGGAAAACGATACCCGCTATTCCCCGGCACAATGCATTGGCTGTGACCTGAAAGTAGTCAGCGGCGACCCCGACCCAAAGCACGTAAGCACTAGCTTTGTCGAGCGTCAGAATCTAACAATGAGAATGGGCATGCGCCGATTCACGCGGCTAACTCATGCCTTCTCTAAGAAAGTCGAGAATCACGCGGCAATGGTGGCGATTCATTTCCTGTACTACAATTTCGCCAGAATTCACAAGACGCTCAGGATCACGCCCGCGATGGCCGCTGGCCTATCCGATCGCGTCTGGTCGCTGGAGGAAATTACATTATTAGCATGACTGAGAATCAAAAATAGCGGATCACACTGATAGCCTCGCTAATCGTTGCCTACTTGGGAAGCAAGGCTCCCAGCTACAGAATGCCGCTTGATTATGACGCTATGATTTCGAGAAGTATTCTGTTTGCGATTGCTTGGGCGGTGATACTCGCATTTTCTCTGTGGCGTTACAAGAAGCGCGGATTGTGGCTGCTTGTAGGAGCGCCGATGGCATTTTACTGGCCAATCTGGCTGTTATTCAACCATTTCCCGCCCTGCTGCTACTTGCACAACTGCGAGTAAATTGAAACTGAGACACTACCCCGTGCTACCCCATGCTCTTTCCTCCTTCCATGAGCCACTGTGGTATCCTTATATCGGTCGGCTCTCGGCGGTTTGCTTACGAAGCCATCCTTTCCCCGCACCGCCTCATCCTGAATCGAGCCACACTCCCTGGGGGGGAGTTCAAGGAAAGTGGAGGCTTAAGCCAAGAAATGTCTACGCTTGCAGAAGTTCCGCCAACATCGAAGACCAAGCGCGAAGTGATTGAACGCGCGGTGATTCGCTTTGCCGGCGACTCCGGCGACGGCATGCAAATTACCGGCAGCCAGTTCACCAACACGGTCGCGCTCTACGGAAACGATATCGCCACGTTCCCCGACTATCCTGCCGAAATCCGCGCTCCGGCCGGGACCATCCCCGGCGTTAGCGGTTTTCAGCTGCATTTCTCTTCGAATGAAGTGTTCACGCCCGGGGACGCCATCGACGCGCTCATCGCCATGAATCCCGCGGCCCTCAAGGTCAATGTCGGCGACCTCAAAGCGAATGGCATCCTGATCGTCAACAGCGATAGCTTCAAAGAGTCGGACCTGCGCAAGGCCCAGATGACCGTCAGCCCCCTCGAGGACCATTCGCTCGATAAATACCGCGTTTTCCCCGTGGAGCTGCAGCGGATGACCCGCGCGGCCCTCCAGCATCTGGGCATCGACGCGAAAGCCATGGATCGCTGCAAGAATTTCTTCGCCCTGGGCATGTGCTATTGGCTCTACAACCGCTCAACCGACCCCACGATGCGGTGGATCGGGGAAAAATTCGCTAAGAAACCGCTCTTGATGGAAGCCAACAAGCTGGCGCTGAAGGCCGGTTATTCCTATTGCGAGGCCACCGAAGCCTTCCAAATCACCTATGAGATTCCACCGGCTCAATTGACTCCCGGCCTGTACCGGAACGTCAGCGGGAATCAAGCGCTGGCGATGGGCTTCGTCACTGCCGCCCAAAAGTCCGGGCTGCATCTCTTCTTGGGGAGCTACCCCATCACCCCGGCCTCCGACATCCTTCACGAACTCTCGCAATACAAGAACTTCGGTGTCTTTACCTTCCAGGCGGAAGACGAGATTGCGGCCATCACTTCGGCCATCGGTGCTTCCTACGCCGGCTCCTTGGCCATTACCACAACTTCCGGTCCCGGCATGGCTTTGAAAACAGAAGCTCTTGGTCTTGCCGTCGCCACCGAAATTCCCTTGGTTATTTGTGACATTCAACGTGGCGGCCCCTCGACCGGCCTGCCTACCAAGACCGAGCAGGCGGATCTGCTCCAGGCGCTTTTTGGCCGCAACTCGGAAGCCCCGATTCCCGTGCTTGCCGCGGCTACCCCCGGTGACTGCTTCTGGATTGCCCTGGAAGCCTCCCGTATCGCACTGAAATACATGATTCCGGTAATTGTCCTTTCCGACGGCTATCTGGCCAACGGCGCCGAACCTTGGCGCATTCCCAAGGTGGAGGACATTCCGGCCATCCCGGTCAAATTCGCTAAGGATCCGGTCGGCTTCTTGCCGTATAGGCGCGACCCACAGACCCTCGCTCGGCCCTGGGCTCTTCCGGGCACCCCCGGTCTCGAGCACCGCATCGGCGGCCTTGAAAAGCAGGATGGCACCGGCAACGTCAACTACGAGCCGCTCAACCACGAGAACATGGTGCGCATTCGCGCCGCGAAAGTCGCGGCCGTCGTCCAGGACATTCCCAATGTGCTGCCGGAAGGCGATCCGTCGGGCGACCTGCTGGTGGTTTCCTGGGGCTCAACCGCCGGCTCCATCACCGCCGCCGTCAAGGCTGCCCGCGCCCGAGGCTGCAGGATCGGCCATCTGCACTTGCGCTATCTGAATCCGTTGCCCGGCAACGTGGGCGAGATCCTCAAGCGCTACAAGAAGGTGCTTGTTCCGGAGCTCAACATGGGCCAGCTCCTGTGGGTGCTTCGCGCCAAATACCTGGTCGATGCCGTCGGCTTGAACAAGATTCAAGGCCGTCCGTTCAAACAAGCCGAACTCGAACAAAAGTTTGATGAAATGCTGGGAATTCAGGGGAACCATCGATGACCACCGCAACTCTACCGCAACTCACAAAAAAGGATTTTCAGACCGACCAGGAAGTGCGCTGGTGTCCCGGCTGCGGCGACTATGCGATTCTATCGGCCGTGCAGTCGGTGTTCCCGGAACTGGGCATTCGCCGGGAGAACTTTGTGGTAGTTTCGGGAATTGGCTGCTCCAGCCGCTTCCCCTATTACATGAACACCTACGGCTTCCACTCCATCCACGGGCGCGCGCCCGCCGTTGCTACCGGAGTCAAAATTGCTAACCCGGAACTCGAAGTTTGGGTGGCCACGGGTGACGGCGACGCACTGGCCATCGGCGGCAACCACACCATTCACATGTTGCGCCGCAATGTCGGCATCAAAGTGCTGCTCTTCAACAACCGGATTTACGGCTTGACCAAAGGGCAGTACTCGCCGACTTCCGAGTTCCACAAAATGACCAAGTCGACTCCCTACGGCTCTCCGGACCGCCCGTTCAATCCCGTTTCGCTGGCCATTGGTTCCGAGGCTACGTTTGTGGCGCGCTCCGTGGACGTCTTCCAGGCGCACTTGAAAGATACCCTGAAACACGCGGCCGCGCACAAAGGCTCGGCATTTATCGAAATTCTGCAGAATTGCAACATATTCAACGACGGCGCGTGGTTCTCGCTTACCGAAAAAGACGTGCGCAGCGAGCACGTTCTTCAGCTCGAGCATGGCAAGCCGCTGGTTTTCGGCAAGAACCGCGAAAAAGGCATCCGCCGGAAAGCCGACGGCGACATCGAAGTCGTGCAGCTTGGCAACGGCATCACGGAGAACGATCTCGTCGTCCACGATGCGCATCATCCGCGTCCCTCCTATGCTTTCTTGCTCTCGCATATGGAGCATCGCCCCGGCTTCCCGACCCCCATCGGTGTTTTCCGCGCGTGGGATGATTTGCCACGCTACGAAGACGTGATGAAGGATCAGCTTCAGGAAGTCATCAGCAAGCGCGGCCCCGGCGATCTGAACAAGCTCCTGCGCGCCGGCGACATCTGGGAAGTGAAGTAGCTCCCCTACCGCCGAGCGCCGCCAAGCCCGGGCAAAGAGGCGGGGTACCTCTGTCTACCTCGGCAACTTCTGCCCCATAGCCAATCCACATTGGCTCTGTTATCGTCTTTCCCCATGCGTTCTAATGCATGAAACCGCTCGCGGTCTGCCGCATCGAATAAAGAACCAGCGGAGGGTGTTTCAGTTTGGATGATCCCACTAAACTCGGTTCCTTTGCATTGTTGGGGGATGCGGATCCCGTTCCTCAGAGCCTGTTTGTCGCCTACCCGGAACAGGCCAAGACGCTGGCGCTGCTTCACGAAGTCAGCCGCGAGCTGACCGCCATCCTTGACCGCGAAGAACTTCTCCGGCGCGTCGCCGAGCGCATTAAGAAAATCGTCGACTACGAGGTGTTCACCGTCATGCTCTGGAACGAGCAAACCCAGCACCTCGAATCCGTCTTCGCCATGCGCTGCAACGATTTTATTCCGGCGCGAACGCGCCTCCCTCTTCACAAAGGTCTTACCGGTTCGGCCGCCGGCCAGCGCCGCGTCCTGCGCGTCCATGACGTGAACGAAGACCCGCGCTACATTCGGTGTGAAACGGGGGTGGAAGCACGCTCCGAAATTGTCGTGCCACTGCTCATGCAGGACCGGCTGATTGGTGTTCTCGACCTTGAAAGCACGCAGCCGCACGCCTTCACGCTCGAGCACGAGCGGATGCTTTCGACCCTGGGCTCCTACGTGGCCGTGGCGCTTGAAAATGCCCGCCTCTACGAAGAAGCGCTGCAAAACGAGCGCCGCTTGCGCACCGACCTTGACACCGCTAGGGAGATTCAGCGACAGCTCCTTCCTACCGGCGCCCGCGAGGTCCCCGGCCTGGATTTGGCGGCTGCATACGTTCCCGCGCGCGAATTAGGTGGGGATTTTTACGATTTTCTTCCCTACGGCGAGGGGTGCCTGGCAGTTGCCTTAGGCGATGTCTCCGGAAAGGGCACGGCTGCCGCACTGTACGGTTCTCTGGCCATCGGCACGATTCGCGAAATTGTCGTCGACCACGCCTGCGGTCCCGCTTGCATGCTTGGCCTTCTGAATCAGCGCCTTCATGGCACGCGCCTCGACGCGCGTTTCATCGCCATGTTGTTTGCCGTTTATGATGCCGCCAGCCGCAGGCTCACGCTTTCGAATGCCGGTGCGCCGTACCCCCTTCTGCTTCGCGATGGCCACGTGATTTCCGTTCGACTGGAAGGCGTGCCGCTCGGGTTGCTTCCGGAAACGCAATACGATGAATCCGTCCTCGACCTCGCGCCGGGCGACGTCGTGGTTTTCGCTTCGGATGGCATTCTGGAATCGCAAAATACGGCGGCGGAAGAGTTCGGCCTCGAGCGTCTGTCAGCCGTCCTGAGCGCGATTTCTCCGCAGGACTCCGCACGCGCGATCGCCGAACGTATTCTCGCGGAAACCGACGACCACAGTGGCGCGGGTTCAGCCCCCCATGATGACCGCACACTGGTGGTCCTGCGTGTGACCGAAGAAACCGGCTCCGACTTCTCTAAACTTCCCATCATTTATTAAAGATCAAAGAAAAAGCGTCGAACCGTCATTCCGAGGCCGCCTGCCCGCCCCAGGCAGGCGTTTTTTGCGGTCGAGGAATCCGCTTTGGGGTTTTCCTCAATCCTGGTATGGACTAGTGCGTCGTGTCTGAGCCCGCCGCCGCGCTTATGTTGGCTTGCAAGAGTTCCGGATTCCTCAGCCGGGGCAGCCATTTCTCGCGCGCTGCCGCAAACTCCGGCCAATTCTTTTTCGAAACTGGACCTGAGGGTGGCAACCCGAGTTTTTCGAAATTCTTGTACTGCCCTCTTTGCAGGATGCGAAAATCCAGATGCGGACCTGTCGCCAGGCCCGTGCTTCCTACGAGCCCAATCGTCTTCCCGATTTCCACGTGCTCCCCGGCGTGCACGAACATGCGCGACAAGTGCAGATACATCGTTTCGTAGCCGTTGAAGTGCACGATCTGCACCATGTTGCCCTCGCCGCTCTTGCGTCCGGCAAAAATCACGCGCCCGCTTCCAATCGTCTGCACCGGCGTGCCCACCGGGGCGCCGTAGTCCGTGCCCAGGTGCGGCCGGTAGGTCTTCAGGATAGGATGAAACCGCGAGCGGCTGAAATGCGATGTCACCGATGCACCGAATTTCAGCGGAGACCGCAGGAACGCTTTCTGCAAGGACTTTCCGTCCGCCGCGTAGTAGCTCGGCCGTCCCGCGGGATCATGGAAAAGCAGCGCCTGATATTTCCTTCCCGCATTTTCATATTCCGCCGCAAAAATCTTTCCGTAGCCCGCGGTCTGCCCGTTCATGTATTTCTTCTTCTCCAGCACGATGCGAAACGTGTCGCCTTGGCGCGGGTCAGTGTAGAAATCGAGGTCGTAGCCGAAAATCTGCGCCAGACGCAGCGCCAGTTCCGCCGACTCCCCGGCGTCCGCTACTGCATTAAAAAGCGAATCATCCACGCGGCCCATCACCGCCACCATTTCCGTTTTCGAAGGAATTTCACTGATCCGTGCCGAGAACCCGCCCTCTTCGGGGACGATCTTCAACATACGGTCCGGATCAATCTTGTAATCGATTTCCCGCAGCGTCCCTTCCACCGACCGCCCCACCGTGATGGTGTTCCCGGCGCGAAGTTGCCGCAGGTTGAACGCGCGCTGCGCCGCCGCCGAGGCGCCGGCGGCTTCCTCCGTGCTCAACCCAAATTTCTCGAGCGCGGCCATGAAATTCTGGCCCGCCGAAACTTTCTCATCGTGAGGCAGGATGACTTGGTCCCGAATGCGTTTCGCTTCTTCCTGCGCGAGTCTCACCTGGCGGTCGTATTCATCCCCGGCCGCCAGCCGTCGCTCGAAGACAAACCGCAGAGTGACCGCGCCCGCAAGGCATTCACATAAAATCAATAGGATGAACCCTCGATTCACGCTTCCCCCAAGTGTTTTGGATGGCTCCCCAAACCTGCCGGACTCGCCGCAGGATCTCCGTTGCGAGTTTAGCGGCGTAGCACACGTTCCTGTTTTGTCTCAACTTGCCCTCGGCGTCAAACGCGCTGTCGCGACGGTGCGCCCAATCGTCAACTAGCCATGCCTTTTGTTGAAAATTTACACGGAACGCCCTGAACCTTGTGTGAATTCACTGGAGGGGACCCGTGTCCCCATCGCGTAAGTGCTCTCCTTTCTACGAAATCCCCGCAGTTCTTCTGGAGTTCTGCGTGCCTACCTTGCTCGAGGGGTCTTTATGCCTGCCGTACATGGCCATGTCGAAGCGAAACGCGATCTGCCGGAATACGCTACGTGTATCGAATGTCACCGCACCTATCGGTCTCGCGGTGAGGACCAGGCTTCGATGGAGCTCCTGCGACGAGTGCTTTGAAAGCGCCAAGTATCCGCGCGAGCCAGTCATCAGCGCTCACGTGCGGCCGCGCAGCGAAAAATCCAAATCGGACGTACCGCTCTAAAAACAAAAGCGCTGCGGGAACTCCCACAGCGCCAGCCTGCCTCTAACAAATCGATGCAAACCGTTCTAGTTGCCGGTCTTCATCGCCACCGATGGCGCAGACGCGGAAAAGTAATTCTGTTCTCGCAGCTTCCGGTACATGATGCCCGCAACCTGCGCCGCCGCCGGTCCTTTTACGCGCCGGGTATTCCCGCGCAGGAGCACCGCCAGCGCGATCTTCGGGTGCGTTTCATCCGCATAAGTGATGAACCAGCCGATTTTCGATGGCGTGGTATGATCGTCACAAGTTCCCGTTTTGCCGATGGGCAGTTCGTCCCCACCGCGGTCGTAGCTCGACCGGCCCGTGCCGTACAGCACTGCCGCCAGCATGCCTTCGCGGATTTCCGGAAGGATCGGCGCGATATTCAATTCCCGCTTCACCTTCGGCGCGAAATTCTGAAGTTCTTCCTGGCTGTGCGGGTACTGCAAGTAATAAAGCGTTCCGCCATTTGCAAACGCTGCGGAAAGCGCCGCAAGCTGCAACGGCGTTACTTGAATCCCTTCGCCGTAGCTGGACATGCGCGCGACGCCGCCGTGCGCCGGTGGCGTCGTCGGAAAAGATCCCGGATGCTCTTCCGGCAAGTTGTACCCGGCAAGTTCACCCAGGCCTAGCAGCCGGCCATACTTCGAAACCGTGTCAAATCCCATGCGCGCGCCGAGCTGCTCGAAAAACTCGTTATTCGAGCGCGCCATGGCTTCGGTCAAATTCATGTACTTGCGGCGCCCCACGCGCAGCATGGTGTCGGGCGTGATCACATTTTCTTCTAGCGCGGCCAGCGCGATGGTGGGCTTAATGGTCGAGCAGGGAATGTATCCGTCGCTGAACGTCAATTTCTGATTGACCACGGTGAGGATGCGTCCGGTGTTCGGATCTACCGCGACCACTGCGCCGTTGTAGCGCCCCAGTGCGGCAACCGCTGCGGCGCGCACCACGGGATCGTCGTACGTGGCGTCATCCGTGCTCGAGGAGTCCGCAAACGTGGGAACTCCGGGGTAGCGGTTGACATACCGGTGTGCGCGCGAGCGCGTGGACGCCGCGCCAGCCGGCATGGCTGGCATCGGCAGCGCAGTAAGCGCCGCCAATAAAATTGCGATGCTGGTTCTTCGCGACTGCTTCACCGTTCCCACCCTTATAACAGAGTTCGATTTCGCCTGCGCGTTCAACCCCGGATTACCTCACCGCTCATCACGCCGGGGCCGAATTCTTTTACCTCAGGCCGTTACTTAGCGTCCACAAACATTCTTAGGAATTCTCAGCATCTGTTCGTTCTTGCTACGGGCCGCCTTGCCTGGCTTCACCCGCTTGGGGATAGCTAGCACCCCATAGACCAATCGAATCCCTGTTGATTCGATGCCACTTAGCAGCGCAGCGCTGGTCTAAGCTCCCGAAACGCTGCACCAAAGAGGCACACTCCCTCTCATATTGCGACATTAATTTTACGTGCTCCGCGGTACTACCGCAATAGAGGATAAGCTCTAGTACGTCCATTATGTGCTTTGTTTTCAAACAACTGACCCCTGGGGCAGGCCCCCCTGGCCCTTCGCCCGGCTGGACCCTTTTTGCGAGGCGCAGGCATCAGTCCTGCCATCTCATCTTGAAACGGTTCCAGAACATGGGTTGCGCAGCGTGGAGCGCTTGCGGTTTGTACGGCATTCGCATGCCGCCGAAGTTCCTTTCTTCCAATTACATCACCCACTGGAGTGGGCACACCAAACAAAAGAGGCGCATAGCGCATTCCTTTGCGCGCCTCTCAGAATCTGCTTTTCCTGTGAACGGTAAACCGTCGACTGCTGACTTTCTTCCGGCTACCGCGCCGGGCGCGCCTTTGCTGCGTCTGCGCCAGCGGCCGCGGCCGCCGTTTTCACCGGCGGCTTTTCGCCGTGTGCGGGAGCCACAGCCGCGTGGCCGTTCGCCCCGGAAGCCGCGCTCGAATTGCCCGGCGCCGGGATCTCCATCTTCTTGCGCAAGGCGTTTTCCAGCTTTTCGCGAATGTCCGCGTTTTCCTTCAGGAAAATGCGCGCATTCTCGCGGCCCTGACCCATGCGTTCCCCGCCGAAGCTCAGCCACGCTCCGCTCTTTTCCAGCAGGCCCTGGTCCACGCCGAGATCGATCAGATCGCCTTCCCTCGAAATGCCTTCGCCATAGAGAATGTCGAATTCCGCTTCACGGAACGGCGCCGCCACTTTATTCTTCACCACTTTCGCGCGCGTCCGCGAACCCACCACTTTGTCGCCTTCCTTGATCGACTGGATGCGCCGGATGTCCACGCGCATGGACGCATAAAACTTCAGCGCACGCCCGCCCGTGGTCGTTTCCGGATTGCCAAACATCACGCCAATCTTCTCGCGAATCTGGTTGATGAAAATCAGGCAGGTGCGCGACTTCGAGACGATCGCCGTCAGCTTCCGCAGCGCCTGCGACATCAGCCGCGCCTGGAGGCCCATCTGCGGCTCACCCATTTCGCCTTCGAGCTCGGCCTTCGGCACCAGCGCCGCCACGGAGTCCACGACCACCACGTCCACGCCGCCCGAACGGATCAGGGTCTCCGCGATTTCCAGCGCCTGCTCGCCGTTGTCTGGTTGCGACACCAGCAGATTGTCTACGTCCACGCCCAGCTTCCGCGCATACACCGGATCGAGCGCATGCTCCGCGTCGATAAACGCCGCTTGCCCGCCGAGTTTCTGTGCCTCGGCGATCACCTGCAGCGTCAGCGTCGTTTTGCCGCCGGACTCCGGCCCGTAAACTTCAATCACGCGCCCGCGCGCGAAGCCGCCCACGCCCAGCGCCGCGTCCAGCGACAGGCATCCGCTCGGAATCACGCTGACGGGCACCAGCACATCCCGGCTGCCCAAGCGCATGATCGAACCCTTGCCGTACGACTTCTCAATCTGCGAGATTGCCGCTTCCAGCATCTTCTGTTTCTCGTCTGCCATTTCACACCTCGGTGGAGGAAAGTAGAAACTTCATACCGCACCAGCCGCACCATTCGAGACCGGTCCCGCTCCTCACAGCTTAGAACATGGCTCGCAAAACCGTGCATGGCGCACCTGTTGAAAACGTCGAAGGGCAAAATAACATAGGGGCGAACAAAAAGCAAATACTGTGTGCCCCTTTTTCGCTACTGGACCTTTTCCACTACGGTGGGGACATACCAATTCCACTGCCTACCGGCGAAAGACGCGGCATTTTGCTTGATGGGATCCAGGCCCGTCTGTTCCCCCTCGGCAGTGACTTCGGCGGAAACCACCGTGTTTGGATCGAAATAGAACCCTAGCGGACTATTCGCATCAACCACGACGCGTCCGCCAATCCACCCGTGCTGATGCAGCGCCAGAAAGTTTTGCCAATTCGTGCTGGAATTGAAGCCAACCCAGAGATAGTCAATTTTCCCATCCTGGTCATAGCCCCGGTCGGAGATCAGGACATTTCCTACGGTTCCATACCATGGATCTAACGGAACAGGTATGGGTGGCGCGCCCAGAGGAAGAGCGCCCCCGCAACTGCAGAAGAGCAGGAGCATTAGAGCCAGCCCTGCCCTGGTGGCGGTTCGCGCGCCACACGAAATGGACATGCTATTTCTCCGATGTTGCCAATGATGCTTAGACGAGTCCCTGCGGTTTCTGGTTGCTGCCGCTCGAGGAATTGCGATTCGCAAAAACGAAACCTCCCGAACCCCCCGCCCCCCTGATGACAGGATGTCAGGCGAGTCAAGAATAGAGATAAAACCCGCGGCCGGATTTGCGGCCCAGCCAGCCCGCGGCCACATATTTTTTCAGCAGTGGACATGCGCGATATTTCGGATCGCCAAGTCCTTCGAGCAAAACCTGCATGGTGTCCACGCAAACATCGAGACCGATGAAATCCGCCAGCTCCAGCGGCCCCATCGGATGATTCATCCCCGTTTTCATCACCGCATCGACGGCCTCCGCGGTGGCCACGCCTTCCATCACACAATATGCCGCTTCGTTGATCAGCGGCATCAGCACGCGGTTCGAAACGAACCCCGGCGCGTCGTTCACCGCCACCGGCTTTTTCTCCAGCTTCGCCGCCAGCTTCATCGTCGTCTCAAACGTTGCGTCGCTCGTCTGCAGCGCACGAATCACTTCCACCAGCACCATCACCGGCACGGGATTCATGAAGTGCATGCCCACGAAGCGGTCCGGCCGCTTGGTCATCGCTGCCAGCGTGGTCATCGAAATCGAGGACGTGTTGCTCGCCAGAATCACCTCCGGCCGCAGAATCGCGTCCGCCTCGGTCAGCACTGCGCGCTTGATCTCGATTTTTTCCGGCACGGCCTCGACGATAAAATCCGCTGCCGCAATCGCGCTCATCTCCGTCACCGGCTGCACCCGCTTCCAAACCGTTCCTTTCTCCGACTCAGCGAGTTTCCCGTTTTTGATTTCGCGATCGAGATTCTTCCCGATGGTCTCGAGCGCGCGGTCGAGAAACCGCTGCTCGACGTCGCGCAAAATCACTTGGTATCCCGCGCGCGCAAACACATGCGCGATGCCATTCCCCATCGTCCCCGCGCCCAGTACCGCTACCGTCTTGATTTGCCCACGATTCATGCTTGCTCCGTTCCTGCGCAACCCTACGGAATCACATGAATTCGAGACAGTCAAGAATGGCCCCCACTGTTTCAAACAGTTTGGAGCGAAGCGACGCGGGACTTCTCCTCCTGCCCGCAGACAACTCTGCACTAACATTGTGCATCGCTAATACTGGTAGGCGCTGCCTTTCACCTTGAGCCGCGCTGCCACGTTGCAAGCGTTTTTTCAGCTCCACGGAATCTTCAAAAATTCATATACGGAGGTTTCTGGATATGCGTAAGTTTGCGTGTCTCGCGGCGGTGTCTCGCGGCGGTGTCTCTCGTCGCGGGCCTGACGGCCGCGGGCCAGGAGCGGACAACAACCGATGTTACTGTGAGCTACTCCTACATCCGCGCCAAACCCGCCACGCGAAGCTCCACGGACTTTAACATGCAAGGGGCCCGCGAGTTTACGCGCCGCGCTTCCGCCGAGTCACTCCGTTTGCGGAAGGTCTCCTCGGCCTGGCGCACACGACCGGTGGCACAGCGTTCAGCCTTCCTGGCTCGAGAAACTCCTCTCAGTCTTCGGCTGGGCGAAGTGGACTATCTGATGACCAACTTCCGTGAGGTCCCGGGCGTCGGCCGTCAGGTACAAAACAACCTGCGGGTTTCCACAGGATTGAAATTCCACTTTTAATCCAAAGTCAGAAAATTGCAAGATGTTGCAAAAGCCAGGTCAGCGCCCGGCTTTCCTGTATCCGGGGACCACCAAACGCCCGATTGACCATGCGAGGGCCCGCCCATAGAATTTTTGATGAGGCTTCTTTCGGAGGTTCCATTATGATGGCCACTCCACTGAGCACGGGTGGCAAACGATGCTTGAGGGAATTCCTCGGCAAACTGGTCTGGCGGCACTTCTTCGCGGATGTACGCCTGGAGGAACCGGCCGTCGCCACTTACGTCTCCGACATGCTCGCGGACTTCGTCCACGTTGACAACCTGTACCGCATTCGAAGCGCCCAGGGAAAAAGATTGGAGGACGTTGGGGAAATGCTCATCGAGTCGAACCCCTTGATGGATGCTTCTTCGTTTGACCGCGAGCGCGAGGTTCGCAAGCACGTAGGTGACTACACTTTGTTTATGACCGGCCTGTTCCCCGAGAGCGTAGCCCGCGCACGTCCAACGCGGAGTCCGCGACTCGACGCTTTCGTCGATTTCGTGCAAGCGGGCAAGGAATCCTACGCGATCGTGTCGTCGTTCGACCAGTTCGAATACAAGGACGAAGCGCCGCTTTTCCGCAGGCTCTCAGATAACTTTGAATTCTGTGTCGTCGGGCTCAATCTGGTCAAGCGGGACTTGGCAGAGTTTCAGCGAGACTCCTACCAGCGGCTCAAACAAGCTCTGGGTGACGTTTCAGAATAGTCGACGGCACCCGCCGAAGTGTGTTTTAGCGCCGCTTCATGTCTCGCTCCTCATGCATCACCAATCGTTCTTCCGCCACTTATAACGTAGCTTGAGAATTTCGCGCTCTTCCCCCGGGCACACCAAGCGAGCAGGCCAGACGCCGGCCTTTGCCAGCCCACCAAGCGCTTAGTACATCCCGCCTGCACCCGGGGCGCCGGCGGCTGCTTTCTTCTCTTCTTCTTTGATCTCCGCCACCAGCGCTTCGGTCGTGAGCATCAACGCGGAGACCGAAGTTGCATTTTGAAGCGCCAGGCGCGTGACCTTTGCCGGGTCGATGACCCCCATCTTCACCATATCCCCGTACTCGCCCGTATCCGCGTTAAAGCCGAAGTTCTCCTCCTCCGACTCGCGGAGCCGTCCGACGACAACGGCGCCCTCGAAGCCCGCATTCTGGGCAATCTGGCGAAGTGGCTCGTCAAGCGCGCGTTTTACGATATTCACGCCGATGGCCTCATCTTCCTCCACCTTGATTTTTTCGATTGCCGGGATGCACCGCATCAGAGCCACGCCGCCGCCGGGAACAATGCCTTCCTCGACCGCCGCGCGCGTAGCGTGCATGGCGTCTTCCACGCGAGCTTTCTTTTCTTTGAGCTCAGTCTCGGTCGCAGCGCCAACCTTAATGACGGCGACGCCGCCAACCAATTTGGCCAGCCGTTCCTGCAGCTTCTCCTTGTCGTAGTCCGACGTGGTTTCCTCGATCTGCGTGCGGATCTGCTTCACGCGGCCCTCGATGGCGCTGGCTTTGCCTGCGCCCTCGACAATCGTGGTGTTGTCCTTGTCGATGGTGATCTTCTTGGCTGAACCAAGATCCTCCATTTTCACGTTTTCGAGCTTGATGCCCAGATCCTCGGTGATGGCCTTGCCCCCGGTCAGGATGGCGATATCTTCGAGCATGGCTTTGCGGCGATCACCGAATCCCGGCGCCTTCACCGCAGCGCACTCGAGCGTGCCGCGCAGCTTGTTGACCACCAGTGTGGCCAGCGCCTCGCCCTCTACTTCCTCGGCGATAACCAGCAGCGGCTTGCCAACTTTGGCGCTCTGTTCCAGCAAGGGCAGCAAATCTTTCATCGAGCTGATCTTTTTCTCGTGGATCAGGATGCGCGCATCTTCCAGCACGCATTCCATCCGTTCCGGATCGGTTACGAAGTATGGCGACAGGTACCCCCGGTCGAACTGCATCCCTTCCACGACCTCCAGGGTCGTCTCCATGGTCTTGGATTCTTCGACGGTGATGACGCCATCCTTGCCAACTTTCTTCATTGCTTCGGCGATGATGTTACCGATTGGCTTGTCGTTGTTGGCGCTGATGGTTCCTACCTGCGCGATCATGTCGCCTTTCACGTCCTTGTGCTGCTTCTTGATTTCCTCGACTGCGACTTCCACGGCTTTCTCGATGCCGCGCTTAAGCGCCATCGGATTCGCGCCAGCCGCTACCGTCTTCACGCCCTCGCGGAAAATCGCTTGGGCGAGCACGGTCGCCGTGGTCGTTCCGTCTCCCGCAACGTCGGAGGTCTTCGACGCGACTTCGCGCACCATCTGCGCGCCCATGTTCTCAAGCGAATCTTTCAGTTCAATCTCTTTGGCCACCGTCACGCCGTCCTTGGTAATGACCGGCGCGCCAAACTTCTTCTCGATCACCGCGTTGCGCCCCTTGGGACCCAGCGTGATCTTGACCGAATCCGCCAGGATGTTCACGCCGCGCAAGATCGCTTGCCGTGAATCCTCGCCCGTTACGATTTGCTTTGCTGCCATGACTGCCCGACCTCCCTTGGAAAGATTTCCTGCTCCTCGATGCGCTTCACCAGGATGCGATCGTCGCAGAATCGAGTGGTTAGAGTGACTAAGGAAGGGCGCTAAGGACCCGCTTGGCACTCTCCCTTAGCGAGTGCTAATTTTACTCCGTCCCTTTTCGATGTCAAGAGGGAGGGAACCCTCACGACCCATGTAACCCACTCATTCTACAGGCTGTTATGAATGTTCACGCGATTCTCCGCGTGTCGAGGTCTGCTTTACGATCTCCGAGTGCTGCCGACAAAACTCCACCACGCGCGACTCCGCCCAGAAGCGTTCGCCTCCGCCACTTCGCGAGATGAACGCGCAGTGCCCGCCGCGTTCCGGCGCTACCAAGGTGATGAAGTCGTTCCCTGAAATCGCGGGGTGCCGGAACGACTCGAACGGAATGAACGGGTCATCCTGCGCCGTCACAATGAGCGCAGGCACGCGCATCTGGCCTATGACGCGAAGCGCGCTCGCTTCTTGGTAATAGTCGGCGGCATCTTTGTAGCCGCACACCGGCGCCGTAACGGCTTCGTGCCATTCCCGCAAGGTCCACATTCTTGGCAACGCATCGACGCGGTAGCGTTCCGGGAATTGCTTGGCTTTTTTCTCCAGCGTGCCTCTCAGGCAGCGAAGGAAGTACCATTCGTAGAGAAAATTCCGCGCGTGGCCGCTGCCATTCAAACACGACGCCAGATCGACACTTGGACTGACCGCGCACACGGCGCGCAACTGGTGCGGCGCGTTTGCTCCAAGCTCCCCGGCCATTTTCAAAACAAGATTGCCGCCGGCTGAATAGCCGGTAAAGAAAATTTCGGGCAGCGCATCGCGGCCAATCAGTTCCTCAAGAATGGAGCGGTAGTCTTTCGAAAGACCGCAATCCTGGAGCGTTGGCGTCAGTTGTTCGGTCCCGCCACAGTTGCGCTGGTTCATGCGCAGGACGTTGAAGCCTGCTTCGAAGGCCTTCTCCGCGATTCCCCGCATGTAGGGCGACTCGCTGGAGCCTTCCAGACCATGAACCAGCACGAGTGTCGGGTGCTTTCGCCGGGGCCTTTGCCAGTGACATTTCGCGAGAAGCCGGGTTCCCGGTTCCACCTCGAAAAGGCGTTCCGTAACAGGCGAACCGGGGACCGTTCTCAGCCAGCAAGCTGCCACCGCCGTGGCGACATGGGGATTGCGCAGCAGAGGATGCGGCTCGAACTGCTTCTCCGCAGCGTGTCGTGCATTTCCAACGACGCGCTCCATACCTGCTTCCACCTCGCTCTTCGACGATTCGTGCCTCCTCCTCCAGCATCACGAAGGAACTGTGCCCGCCAGGAACAATGTCAGCAACCCGCGGTCTTGGTCTTGGCGCAACACCTTGAAGACTACTTCATCGCCCGCCCGGAGACGTCCAAGCTCCTCGCGCAACTCCGCGTAGGACTCCACGCCCTTGCGGTTGACTTCCACAATCACGTCGCCTTCCTGGAAGCCGACGTCCTCCGCGAAGCTGCCCGCGTCGATTCCTGAGACAACCACGCCGCGCTGCCCCTCCATCCCAAGATGCCGCGCGCGCTCGGGACTCAATGTCTCGACGCGCAACCCAAACTTCACGGGCGAGCTTTCTTCAGAAGGAGAATTACCGGACGCGCTGGAATTGCCGGAGAACACTTCATCGCGCGACTCCACCGTCACGCCCGCTTTCCTCTCCTTGCCATCCCGGATGTAACTGATTTCCACCTTGCTTCCCACCGGCGCACGGGTGATCGAGTCAACCAGATCGTTGCCTGTCTTTACGGGTTTTCCGTTCACTGCGGTAATCACATCGCCGCCCTTCAGTCCCGCTCGCGAAGCTGGGCTGCCGGGTTCCACGCCTTGAATGGCGACTCCGTACGGCGCGCCAAGTTCCTTCAGCACCGTCGGGTTCGTGCTCTGCTCTTCCTGAAAACTCACGCCAATCGAGCCGCGCGTGACTTTGCCGTGCTCGATGAGGTCGTTATATACCTTGATCGCGGTATTGGAAGGCAGCGCAAATCCTACGCCTTGATATCCACCGCTTTGCGTCTCGATCGCTGTATTAACGCCGATCACTTGCCCGGCCATGTCCACCAGCGGTCCGCCTGAATTGCCGGGATTAATCGCCGCGTCTGTCTGCAGGAAGTGTTGGAATTGCCCACCGACCCCCTGTGCTTGGCCGCGGTCCTTTGCGCTGATGATTCCCGCAGTTACCGTAGCCCTCAGCCCAAACGGGCTCCCGATGGCCAGGACCCAATCGCCAACTCGAACTCCATCCGAATTGCCCAACTTGGCCACCGGCAGTTCGCGGTCGGCGCTAATTTTGAGCACCGCAAGGTCTGTCTCATCATCGGTGCCCACGACCTTGGCGGTATATTTCGTTGATTGCCCACTGAGCTGCACCTGGATTTTCGTTGCCCCATTCACCACGTGGTCGTTCGTCAGGATGTAACCCTTCTTATCGACGATCACTCCGGAGCCGAGGCTATGTTCGGTCATCGGCCCCATGTCGGGGAATTCGAAGAAACGGTTCCAGAAGTCTCCAAGCGGGCCTTCGTCGAATCCGCGCGGGAGCCGCGGCCGCTTCGGAGCGCGATGCACCTGCGTGGTCGAAATGTTCACGACGGCGGGCTCTACGTTTTCTACAATCGAAGCGAATTCACTCGACAGGTGCACCGGGTTCGGTATGGCCAGAGGTGTCGCGGAATCTCTGCCTATGGCCCGCGAGACGGCGCCGCGTCCGGGCAACACCGTTCCAATCAGCAATCCACACACCAGGGTGACGAACACCAAAAGTCCCAACCGCAGACGATGGTCTTTGATCAAAGTTCTGAATCCTTCCCTATCAAATTTCATAACTACCTACCTCCAGCCCGTTGACCCGCCCAGTTTTTTCCATCGGCAAGGCGAAGCCCGTCCTCCGGCAGAACTGAGCGGAGCATGTCGGGGATTTTTCTGCTGCCGGCCGTGGCGGAGGGAACCGCCCCGGAGGCCGTGGCCTCCAGGGACGATTCGTCGCTTGGCGAGCCAAATCTTTAGACAGCGATTTGCTTGGACATCGGCGCCGTCTCGACTTCCATGCGGCGAGCGCCGCCCCGACCGGTGCCCTCAGCTCCAGAACGCCATGGTGATATTCCGCTTTCGGCTTGTCGGCATCCACGCCTTCGGGCGAATCGACATCCTGTGGGATGCGCTCCAAGCAACCTGAGTTGCCTCATAGCAGATTTCTTAGCGTTGTTAAGTCACACCATAACATGTTGCCGTAGCCGGACTTATAGGTCCGTCGTGCAGCCTGAACGCTGCGTATTCTTGCCAGTCGCCATGCCCTGCCCGATACCGAAAACTGCGAGAGCGCAGGAAAACCAAGCCTGGCCCGGAACCTAGCGGATGTTCGATCACGTGCTTAAGGGCTACTTTCAAAGACCGCGTAGGGAAAGTCAGGCGGCGAGCGTGGCGAACTTTTCATCCCAGGACCATTGCGAGCCGAGGGCCTTCCCGAGTTCTGTAAGCCAGCACAGAAGCGCCTCAGGCCGGATGTGCAGCGCTTGGCGAGCACGCTCGAGAAGTTCGCGCTCTCTTATTTTGACGGTCTGGACAGTGAAACGTTTCGCCGCATGGCAAATTGCTTAACGCGAGCAGGCCGGAATCAAGTGGGGCGGAGCACAAAAACAGTTCGTTCGCGCTTCCGGAACATGGCGAAGAAATCCAGCAACTGTTTCCAAGGAGCATATTTCTTGTTCAGCAGCTGCATTCCGTGTTGCGCCTCCGCGCCGGTAAGGATTTCCGCCCGCGCTCTGACCCAATCACCTTTAAGTCCGCCGCGCATATCGCAAGGCGCGACCTTCACGCGAGGATTGTTGCGAATGCGTTTCACTTTTCCGGAAACGCCGAGGGTATAAACGTACAGCTTGGCGTCATTCGAATCGAGCTGTAGGGAAGGTTCCGCGGCAAACCACACCGGCGTCTTCACACCCTGGCCATTTTTCTTGAACGTTTCGAGGTTTAGATACTTCTGCCGGGCAAATGAAGCGAATCCCATTCGCATGGCTCCCGTCGTCCCCGATCGTTGCCCAATTGCCGCATGGCCGCCGCGCAACAGCCTTTCGATGCACGCCATCGTACACGAGTCACAGACATTAAGGCGAGAACGCGGATAGGGTCAGAACACGCGACATCTGCTCGCGTTGCCAAGAACAAAAGAGGGCGATTCACAACACCCTCCCGAAAAAGAAGCCTGAGCTAGAAAACGAGACGCACACTCGCGCGGGCACTGAATGGCTGCTGGAAGAAATAACCGTTCATCCCGGTGGTCGCGAATGGCAGCTTGAAATCCTGGTTTGCAACGCCGAAGCCCTGGTCGGCATTCTGGTCGATCAAAGTCTTGGTCTTCCGGTTGGCAATATTGAAAGCGTCGAAACCAAACCTCAGGTTGACCTTTTCGCTGAACTTCCATGGATATTCAACATGAGCATCCAGTCCAAAGGTGGTTGCCGCCCGGCCGAGATCGCCGCGTCCGAACAGTGGGACCTCGCCGGCGTTCTGATATGCCTGCTGGGCAACCAAAGTCGTCAGTGGCAAACCTGTTTGAATCCGGAGCCCACCACCCAGCACCATCCCCTTAAGCCGGCTATGATCGAGTTCGTAGATCGGATAAACATTGACGACGTGCCGGCGATCCGTGTTCAAGGGGCCGATGCCTTGCTGCTGGCCCAGCAGGCCGAATCCGCCTTCCGTGAGATCAAAGAGGGAGCTGATTCCAGGATCAGCCTGGTTATTGTCATTGCGAAATGCTCCTTCGTAGTTCCCGTTGAGACGCGCGATGCGCCAGTTGGCAACCAGAGCAAAGTTATGGCTGAGGCCCTTGTTGAATTCGATCTCCACGGCCTGATAGACCCGCCTCGGATCTTTGTAAGTGTCCGGTTTGCCGTCGGGAGTAAATTCACCGCCAAATAGGGTGCATCCGGTGTCCTTGACTGTGGCGCAAGTGGGAAGAAGGGCACCCGAGGAGTCCGTCCAAGTGCTGGTGTTGACAGCGGGAAAGCATGAGCTGCCAAGGACAGTTCCGAACGTATTGGCAACGTTTGGTGCTACGTAAGGAGTCGGCGAGTTGTGAGTGTCTATGCAGGCGGCCGGGAAACCTAGAGCCATTAGTGCGGACGCATTGCTGGCCGATGGATTATCTATGGCATTTGCCAGAGTGCAATCGAACCTGCCTGCCGGTCCGGTAAGTGTGGGGGCCGTGCAATTGACTTGTGTTTCATCCACGGCAGCGAACTTCTGTTCGTTCGGATTCACAAAAATGTCGGAGCGCGAGTTGGGATTTCCAATAAAGTAGTTCAAGCCGCCGCCATTATTGGCCAGCGCGTTGAACTGCTCCACGGAAATGCCGCCCTCGTCTTCGATGACTCTTTTCAGGCGCCGGTCAATATAACGAGCGCCAACGACGATGCCATTCCCGAATTGGTGCTCGAATCCGGCGACATATTCGTCGGTGTACTCCATACGAATCCCGGGCTGGAAGGGTTCGCCACCGCTGAGGCCGACCGTAACGGCATTGCCGATCCCGCCTGCAGCCTTATTGAGCAGGTGAGCAGAATCGGGTGAAAACATTGCAGTGTAGTTAGGCGTGCCGTCGGAATTGGTTGCGATGCATGGAGCACCTGAGGGCGTGCCCGCGGGACAACCGGTCGTGGTGGAAGCGGGCGCCCAATACGCACCTAAGACATCATCTTCAGCGCTAAGGGCCCGAATGGCCGCATCCAGCGGGAGGACAAAAGCATACCGGCCATAGTTCGCATAGAACTTTGTTTTCCTGTCGCCCTTAGGATCCAAGACAAACCCCAAGCGCGGAGACCACATGTCGTTGAAGACTTTATTTGTCTGGTTACCAACCAATCGCTGCTGTTCCCAGCGCAGTCCGAGATTCACGGTTACGCGTTTGCCAAGGGCCCACGAGTCGTTTACATATCCCGCGTGATACTTTCCACTGCTCTTGGTAACCCCTCCGTCAAAACGTCCACGGGACTGCACAAGCACAACTTGCACCGGACTACCTCCGCCCGCTTGATGTGCCATGTACGGGCAGAGCGTGCAGCCTGAGCTGTTGGTCACGGAAGTGATTGGCTCGAGCACCAGGGATGCATCAGTCATTTTGCCTGCAACCGTGGGATTGGTGGCAGTGCCGTATCCAGGGTCGCCACCGGAAGCATTCGTGGCTGGGATGGCGAACTTTCCGCCGGAGAACGAGGTGATGTCGTTATAAACAGGAAACTGCCAGTTATACCCGATGCTAAATGTATGTTGACCGATAAAATGATACGTCTTGGAAGTATCGAACGCGATGCTTCGTGTGTTGGAGTCGTAGGGCTCAAGGAAACCAAACCCTTGCGCATTAAAAGTACCCGCCTGGAACAGACCAGATTCGTCTACGATCTGAGTCACATCGGCCAAAGGCGTTTCCGTGAAATGGTTCCAACTCCAGGTGAACGCTCCGTCAATCAGCCAGGTTGAGCTAAGCGTGCCGTCGTACCGCAGCGCCCAGTTGCGCGTTCCATAGTCCCACTTTGAGTTTACGGTTTTATCCGTGGCATTCAGCGTGGCCCACGGCACGTTGTTGGTGTGTGATGGGTCGCCAAATACAGATGATTCCATGGTGTGGCGGTCATTCAGCTTGAAGGTCAACTTCCCGGCATAGTCATAGGATGTCTTCTTGCGCTGCAACTCACCGTTGTACAGGGTAAAAAGCCCTGAGCCTATTGCAGGCGCCGCATATTGATTGTTAAAGCTTGGGTTAAAGTTTCCGAAATAAAAAAGGTGCCTCCTTAACGCGCCGAGGGGCACATAGCCGCCCATCTCTGCATTGCCTTCGTAGGACGCTGTGCCGAGGTACCGCCCAAACTTGTTGACCGTACCAAATTGGGGATCATCGGCGTTGAGAGGCGTCGTCTGCATTGCGAGAGGATGAAAGTAACCGGCAATCTCCCCGTGAGTCGCTGTGCCGCCGGACTTCGTCACAATCTGCACAATCCCGCCGCTTGCATGTCCATATTGCGGCTCGAAGCCTCCGGTCTTCACCTGCACTTCCTTGACGAAGGACTGATTGATGCCGGATCCCAAAGCTCCATACGACCGCGCCCATACACCCAAGCCTCCAAAAGCGGGGTCATTAATCGAAACACCGTCCGCCACGTAAGAGTTCTCAAGCCCACTCGAACCGGAAATCGAAGGATTGTTACCGCCCGTCTGGATACCGTCTACGGCTCCTGGACTGAGGTAAAACAGGTTGGCTACGCCGCGCTGAACCGGTATGTTCTGGAACAGCGTATCGGCAATTGCGGTTGTGACCGCGGAAGTGGAAGTGTCCACGGTGACCGACGCCGCACTGACTTCCACGGTCTCCGAAATCTGGCCGGCTTCCAAGATGACTTCGACGCTGGTGGTCTTGTTGATGAGAACCTCCGCGCTCTTTATATTTGCAACCTTGAAACCCGTTTTTTGTACTTTGATGGAATAGATACCGGGAATTAGGGTTGAGAATAAAAAAGAGCCTTCCTCGGTGGTCGTCTGAGTCAGGCTGCCGATGGGCCCGGTAATGGTCACCTGGGCGCCGGGGACCAGCGCCTTTGTAGAGTCATAAACCAAGCCGCTGAGATTGCCGCGTGCTGAACTTTGGTCCTGCGCAAATGCCGATGGATAGAAGGTTCCTCCTAGCACCAACACGAGAACAAAACAAAGGCATCGATTTCTCATGAAGCCGGTACTCCTTTCCGCTGTTGTTCGAGCCATGAGGATTTGAGTTGAGCCTGCGATCGAAACCCGAAAGCAAGAGCCAGCTACGTCCATTGCCCGCACGCAAAACCCCTCCGTAAGCAATGCACAAAATTTACCAAAGATTGAGATGAATTGAGCAACGGTAAATCTATTAGATTCAATTATCTATGCCAAACTGCTGCAAAAGTCGGAAAGGGCTCCGGCAGAAAGCTTATCCGTTTTCTCGTATTGTATGTGGAAATATGGATTCTTAAGGACAAAGGCTAGTTCTAGAACCTCCTTGACCTCCCACTTGTCAGTAAAAACTCCGCGATCAATCTCTCAAGGGATCGGCTGCCGATAAATCCTTCGCTTTCTGGGTCAGTTCCGCCGCTTTCTGGCTCCTCCCCATTTCGCTGTAATATTGGGCCAAAGCCAGATAGAGAGGACTTTCCCCGGGACGTGACGCCAGCGCCTTTTCAAGGACAGAAATCGCTTGCGGTGTTTTTCCATTCTTCTCCAGGCTGGTTGCGATGCGCAGAAGGGTTTCGGTATCGGTACGATCGGTAACCCCCACATCCGAATACAAGCTCACAACAGCCGCGTAATCCCGCTTTGCATAGTAAGCGTCGACGAGCCGAGCCCGGGCAATTTCGTTGGCGTGGCCTAGTTGCAGTGCGCGCCGAAAGCAAGCGCGGGCCTCATCAAATTGACCGAGCGCCCAATAACAGAGGCCGCGCTGCTGATCCAGCACACCGCTTCCGGCATCTTGCGCAATTCCAGGCTCAACTACGTCCCAAGATTCTGGAGCAGGCGGCGTATCGAGAATCTTGAAGTTTAATGTGCCAAAACTGCTTTGTTTGGTTTCCGGGTCGGTTACGGAAACCGTGAGGATGTAGTTTCCGCCGTTCTGTTGATCGAGAGAGAGCTTCTTTCCGGTTACCAGAGAGCCAGCCGAGTCGAATTCCTCCATACCGACTTCTTCCTTAGTCTCTTTGGCGCTGCCCGGAGCGGCGGGCCTGCCAAAAGCATATTGCACCGCGAGTTTCTTTCCCAGATTTTGGCGCGGGTCTTTGGCAGGTGCCCAGATTTGATACATCACTTGAAGATTCGTTCCTGGTCCAAAAGTAGGGTTCGTTTCCGCAAGGGGTGTAAATTGCACTCCGCCAACGGTAAAAGGCATCCCGTCGGCCAAGCCAGGGTCGGCTTCCTCCGCGGTTCGGAAAGGCAGCAAGCTCGACACCACCATCCCCTGTTTTGGCGGCGCAGGAATTTCGACTTCGCAGGTGGTGTGGTAGGAAGTCCTTTGAGTCCAGTCGGTAAACTGGAAATCTAGGTAATATTTTCCGGGAGGAAGCGGGAGAGTCCCTTCGTAACCAAACACTTTGTCTTTCACTGTGTCGAAGCGAGCTTTGGTGATGGAATGCGTGAGTTTTTTTTCTTGCGTAAAGATGGGCCGATGGTCTTTGCCAAGCACTGCGACGCGCACTTCGACGGCATAGGAGTATCGTCCATCCGATTCCGCGTTCATGCTCAAATCCTTCGGACTGTGAAGGCGGAGGGCATAGTCGAGCCTAGTCAGCCCGCGGGAATCCCGGGCCGGGAAGGTCACGATGTCCAAATTGCGGCCTTCCAGGAGGAGCCGAGAGCTGACACTTTCCTTCAGCGTTCTCCTCCGAAGAATGTCCTCCCGATTGGCCGGCAGATTGGCTAGGTTCTTGATGCTGTTCAGCAGGATGTCGGATTCCAGGCTGACGGTTCCCGTAGATTCATCCACGGGCTCATCGGGCAAGAGACTTAGCGAAACGCGCGCCACTTCAGGGCCAGCGGACTCCTGGATCATCTTGAGTGCCGCGGCACGCGAATTCACGGCCTCGACACCAGTGGCCAATTTGTCGGGGCCATCCATATAAGGACTATAGAAGCGATAGTCCCCGCTTCCCGCGCGCTGATAAAACATCACATAAAAGAACGGTGGCAGAGCCGGAGTCGGGCTGCTGTAGAACCAGATCTCAATCGGGTATAAATTAGCGGAATTTCGGAAAACCTCCTTTTGTTGGGGCGGTCCCAGTGTGATGTAGGTGCGTCCGCGGTCGGTGCGCCAGCCCTCTTCACCGGATCCGATACCAAATCGCGCGTTCGCAAAGGCGATGCGCTGGTAGATTTCCTCTTTGTAGGAGTTGGATGGTGAGCCGGGATTGGGGTTGCGAATTTCCCAAAAGTCTTCGATGAACTTGTCACGAGCTTCGTTTGTGGTCAGCCGCAAGAACGCGTCTTTTTCGTCTTTTGTGATGATATAAGCTACGTCATGCTCCAGCCATTCACGATAACTTTTCTCGAGTTTCTGTTTTTTCTGGCCGTGGATGGGCTGTTCATAACAGAGCAGGGCAATTGCCAGCACCGCTAGCGCTCTGAAGAAAACGATACGCGCCCTGTTCAGCCCGCACCCATACATTAGAGTCCTCTTCTCTCTCGAGCGTCCAGCTAGGACCTGTTCGCGTTCCGTCCCGGTAGACCGATGGAATTGTACCTTCGTGAATGATTGGAAGTCACTCGTACCGGAGGGCGTCGACCGGATCGAGCCGGGCAGCTTTCCACGCAGGATAGACTCCGAACACCACGCCAATCAGCGCGCAAAGTGTCAGCGCCGTGACCACCCAGAACAAGGACAACACCGCTGGAAAATGCACTCCGTAACGAAGGAGCACGCTGAGTCCGGACCCGAACAGCACGCCAATGACCCCGCCGACGGCGCTTAACGTCACCGCTTCGATCAGAAATTGCGCGAGAATATTGCTCCGCTTCGCACCGATGGCCTTCCGGACGCCGATTTCCCGCGTTCGTTCCGTTACCGAAACCAGCATGATGTTCATCACCCCGATGCCACCGACGATCAGCCCGACCGAAGCCACCGCGAACATCAGCAGGAAGATCAGCCCGCTGATTTTGTTCCAGAGATCGAGAAAATAGTCGGAGGTAAACAAGGCAAAATCGTCCGGCTTGTTGTTGGCGAGCCGCCGCTTGCGGCGGAGGAGATCGCGAATTTCCTCGACCGCCTGGCTGACCTGCGCGGGGTCGCTGGCTTTGGCAAAAATCACGTAGTCCTTTTGATTGGGATAGAGTTTCCGCAAGGAAGTAACCGGCATGACCGCAATGTTGTCTTCGGGATTGGAGCCGCCGGAAATGCCCTGACGCCGCTTGTCCATCGTGCCAATGACGGTGAAAAGCTGCCCATCGATGACCACTTCCTGGCCGGGGGCCTTCCCAGCTCCCCCCGGAAACAGCAGGTTGGCCGTGTCAAACCCAAGCAGCACGACGGGCGCGCGGTGCTCCGTATCCGTATCGTTAAACTCTCGGCCGTGAATCACTTTCATGTCAAAGATTTGTGTGATCGATGGCGAATTGCCCTGGAGAATGACGTTCGTCGCGCGGTAAGCGCCCCGCCGCACGTTGGCCGTGCCGGACCCGAACTGCGGCTGGAAGATCCGCATCGATGGCGAAGCCGCCGCTACGTGCGGAAGCCGCGCCATATCGTCGGCCCATTCCGGCTGCAGCTCTTTGCGTGTGAACCATTCGCTCGGAGGCCGCGACAGCGAGGCCCAGGGAAAGCGGTACGCAATAATTGTGTCCGAACCGAGCTCGCGGATGCCGCCGAGAACATTTTCGTTGAGCCCGTTGATGACCGAGCTCACGGTGATCACCGTGGTGATGCCAATGACGATTCCGAGGATAGTCAAAGCCGAACGCAGAGCATTCTTGCGAAGCGTATCGAAGGCCAGCAGCACCTCTTCGCGAAACTTCAGCGCGCTTTCTTTGCGAATCCGCAAGCGCAGCGGCAGCGCCGTGGTTTGCGGAAGAATTTTGCCGAGTGTGGCCATAGGTGTCGGTGTCTATTCCGATCGAAGCGCTTCGACGGGGTCGAGCCTTGCCGCCTTGGAAGCAGGATAGGTGCCGAAGAAAAGCCCCACGCTCAGCGCTACGGCAAGGCCGCTCAGCACCGACCAAAGCCGAACGGCGCTTGGCAGAGGCGTCACCCAGGAAACCACCGCTGCGACCAGCACGCCGAGAAGCACGCCCAGTGCGCCGCCAATCACGGCAATGGTTGCAGATTCGATCAGAAACTGCAGCAGAATGTCGGCCCGTCGCGCGCCTACCGCTTTGCGCATACCGATCTCGCGCGTGCGTTCCGTGACGCTTACCAGCATGATGTTCATGATCACGATGCCCCCGACTACCAGCGAGATCGAGGCGATTGCAATGGTGACGGCGAAAAACGAGCTGCTGATGTCTTTCCAAAGCGACAAGAAGGAGTCGCTCGTCTCAATCGCGAAATCGTCTTTGGCGTGGTACCCGAGGTGGTGACGCCCGCGCATGATTTGGCGAACCTCATCTACACTGGCCTGAATGGTGGTGGCCGAACCCGCGCGCGCGGTGATGCGCAGCGAAGTCTGCTGGTTGCCATACTCCTTGTTGTAGGTGCTCAGCGGCAGGATGATCCAGTTGTCCAAAGAATTTCCCAGCGCGGAGCCTTCCTTTTTTCCGACGCCGATCGCCTGGCAGGGAATGTTGTTCCAGCGAACCTCCTTTCCCAGCGGGTCGACGGTCGGCAATAAGTTTTCCACAACGTCTGTTCCAATCACGCAGACCGGCGCGGCGCTGCTGAGGTCTGTTTCTGTCATGTGCCGTCCGGCGACAAGATCCACGTCGTACAATTCGGCCATTTGCGGCGTCCATGCGCGAAGATTGGTGTCCTTCAGCGAGTTCAGCCCGCTTTTCACCTCCACGCGGCCGCCGAGCGAAGCGCCGATCTCTTTGCAGCTTTTGCACTGTTCGCGCACCGCCAGAAAATCATCGTAGGTGAGGCGCTTGCGCTTCTGGAATTCCAGCCAGTCGTCGACGTTGGTGATGATGGAGGGCTGCTTGGACAAACCAAAGACGTCCGCTCCCAGCCGGAACACCCGCGTAGCCACGTATTGATTCGCGCCGTTAATCAAACTCACCACAGCTATGACCGCGGACACGCCGATGACCACCCCAATCAGTGTGAGGACACTCCGCAGCTTATGCGCCCACAGGCTGGAGGTGGAGATAACCACCGCCTCGGAAAAGTTCATCGTCCTGCGCGACCGCAAAGCGGGCGGCGACGCCTGTGGATTAGGCTGAGCCGAGGCCGGCGTTGTTGGATCTGGCATGGGTCTGGAGAGGGGACAAAAATATCCCTCATCCTAACATACGCGTGGCGGAACATCGGAATTACGCAGTTTCGTTCCGAAGAGATGCGGGGAAGTTCGCTGCTAGCCCTGGTGGCGGATGCGTTCGGCGAGTGAGCGTGCGCGTTGCCGTGCGATATCCACAAACTTTGGGTCGCCCGCAATCTGCTCCAGCATAGGAAGTAGGCGTTTCGGTTCCGGGAGCAGGCTGCGGTTCAAATCCGATTCGAATTGCAGCAGCGCATCATTGACACCCAGCCGGTCATACTTCATCCGCCGGGTAATCAAGTCGGCGTTTTCCTGCTGTCGCGCCAGACCCTCGAAAATCTGCAGCAGCTGCGACGCCCCCGGGTTCATCGTGTAATTGAATTTCGCTTCGTGGACTTCCGCGCCGCAGTCCCACTGAAATGTCTTTTCTCCCAGGTAGGCAATCTTGCGGTGTACGTCGAGGTCCTGCCCCTGAAAATGCTTCAACTCCGCTGCCAGCAAAAACATTTTGCTGCGCAACAGAGCGCCGACCTGGAAGGGCGACGCGCCGGCCTCCTCGTCGAGTTGGCGGATTTCGTACGAAGCCAGATCCGAATCCTCGCGCACGTTGATTTCGATGAATTCGGGGGAACTGCCCTTGAAAACCCGCCGAAACTTCAGTTTTGCCTCGCAAGCCGCTGGTGTGGAAAGCGCGGAACCTGCCAGCAAGCAAGCCGCTCCCGCCAACAAGAAGAACCGCAAGAAGAACGTTCTCGTCATTACATTTGCCTGCAATCACTCAACACGCAGATAGGATGCGCGGCGCCCGGCCACGCGTTGCGCGGTCCATTCGAATGGGGGTTGCCGCGCTTCCCGAGCCCGTTGTTGCCGCCAGGGACCGCGGTTTTGCAAATGCTTTGTCCGTCGGTAAGCCGAAGCGCCGCCGCGCCTGCTCTATTTGCAGATGGCACAATGCCACGGCCAGCGCGTCCGCCGCGTCCGGAGGCTCCGGCGTTGTGCTCATCGCTAGGATGGCGCGCACCATAATTTGGATTTGCCGCTTGTCCGCGTGCCCATGACCCGCGATTCTGGCTTTTATTTCCCGAGGCGCATAACTATGAACTTCCACACCATGCTGCGCCGCGGCCAAGAGCACCACGCCGCGCACTTCGGCCAACCGCAGCGCCGTTTTCACGTTCAACGCAGAAAAGATGCTTTCCACCGCCAGGACGTCCGGCGCAAATTCCTCAATTAACCCGCAGAGCCGCGAGTGCACTTCTTGCAGCGCCGCGCCTTCCCCGTTCTTGCGCGTGTTGGCCGCAACTTTCAGCGCTCCATAATGCAGCATCCGGCAGTGCCGCCCGTCGCCCTCCACGATTCCGTAGCCCGTGGGTCCGGCTGCGGCGGGGTCAACTCCCAAAACGCGCATCCAACCTTCCGATGTCCCATTTTCCCTCGAAGTTGTTGGCGCATTCATGGCCACAATTTTACGGCGAACGCCTCGCTCTCGCCACTTCTTTGTAACCTCTCTGCCTCATGCCTCGGGCTTTAGCGGCGAAGTCGCCTAAATAAAAATGGCCACTGCCTTTTCGCAATGGCCGCACCAAAAATCCGAAAAAGTCCAAAATGCGAAGGCCTCTAGTGCGCGCCCACCGCCGCCTGAATCTCCGATTCGTCGATGTCGAAGTTCGCGTAAACGTGCTGCACGTCGTCGTGTTCTTCCAGCGCTTCCACCAGCCGCACCATTTGCACCGCCTGCGGGCCGGTCAGCTTGATGTAATTCTGCGGCACCATGGCAATTTCCGCCGAAGCCGGCTTGATTCCTGCCTTCGTCAGCGCATCCTTCACCTTCTCTAGCGCTTCCGGCGGTGTCACGATGTACCACGACGAGCCGTCGTCCTTCAAATCCTCTCCGCCTGCATCCAGCACCAGGTCCAGCAGCTTGTCTTCGCTGGCCGCTTCCTTAGGAACCGTAATTTCGCCCTTGCGGTGGAACATCCATCCCACCGCGCCCGCTTCGGCCAGGTTCCCGCCGTTCTTGCTCATCACGTGGCGGAACTCGCCCACCAACCGGTTGCGATTCGTGGTCACCGCCTGAATCAACATGCCCACGCCGCCCGGCCCGTAGCCTTCGAAGGTCACTTCCTCGTACTGCTCGCCTTCGAGCTGCCCCGTGCCGCGCAAAATCGCGCGCTCGATGTTGTCGTTCGGCATGTTCTCGTTTTTCGCTGCAGCAATGGCTGTGCGCAGGCGTGGGTTGGAGTTCGGATCGCCTCCGCCGATGCGCGCGGCAATAGTGATTTCTCGAATGATTCTCGTGAACGCGCGGCCGCGCTTGGCGTCGGTGGCCGCTTTCTTATGCTTAATGGTGGCCCATTTGGAATGCCCGGACATATTGAATCCCCATTTTTTCGCGTGACCCGGCGCTGGCCTGGGCCATCGATGAATGTAATTTCGCGCCGCAATGGTCGTCGCACAAAGCCGCCCATTCACGGTCGCGCAAAGGAAACGACACCAGTGCGGAATCTTTCGGTGAACCGCAAACCCCTGCGGAACTGCCTTAGTCTAGCATACCCGCCCCCCTTCCGAAACGGGGTATACAGATCTGTATAACAAGTGGGTGTTCTTGCGGAACGAGGTCAACCAGGGTAAGGCTGTCGCGATTCCGCACAGCGCTCCAGCGCGCCACAGCCGAGCTTAGCCGTCACGCTTGCCGCCGATGAGTTACCGCGAAAGTCGTTTCCTGCGCGGTGATTAAAGTTATGAAGTTGCTTTGTCGCCTTGGAAGAACCAATGGACGCCATATTTGTCGGCAAGGTGTCCGTAGCTCCCAAACGGCATATCCCGCAAATCATCGAGCAGCTCTTTGTTTGCTCCTACTGCCAACTTGTCGAAGATTGCTCTCAGCTCGTTGTACCTCGCGCCGCTCATATACATCGCAACCGTGTTGCCCTGTCTCGGTGTTCGTGTGGGGTGGAGCCAATCTGTGGCAGAAAACTCAATGGCGCTGCTCTTCAGGTTGGCGTGAGCCACTTTGTGATGCTGCTCGGGCGGCATTTGGCCCTTCATGGGCGTGTCACCGACTCTGGTGATGGTCAGCTCGCCGCCGAGGCAAGACTGGTAAAACGCCATAGCTTCGGCGCAGTTGCCATCAAAAAGCAGGAAGGGTGTGAGATTCACCATGTTCGCTCCTCTCCATCGGTTCTCCAGTTTGTGCGGTTTGAGCTATCAGTCTAGCTGTACTCCTTTGGTCCGCCACTTTCGTATATATTCCCGTCGGAGTACGCAAAATGACCTGTCCCTAGCCAAAATGCTATCCGGCGCCAATGCCTTTAGAATCAGCGACCACCAGCTCAAATCCGAGCTAACGAGAATACAATGCAACAACGTTACATGCCTTGCGGCAGGGCGAAATAACAATTCGCCAGCCACAGGTCCAACAAGCTACGCAGGGACGGCGTTTTTTAAGGATTAAGAGCATCTGCGGCACAGCTGACTCGGCATAGTCCGGAACTCGACATAGTGGCTTCGAGCGGAGGCCGTTGCGCAAATAGAGTTTTTGGATTGGACTGAGGCGGATCGGCTCCGGCACTGTGCCCAACGGCACGTCCCGGAGAGCCTTCCTTCAGGACACCAACGGCGACGCAGTCTACGTCGTGGCAGAAGGCGAAGTCGTGTTGAATCGCTACCGCATCCTGAGAATTGGGAACAGGAGTGTCGAATTTGAAGAGATTTCCTCTGGACGCGCTGGCACGGCCTCCCTCGTCGAGGATTAACGCTACATCACCCAGCGGGGCACCGGCAGCTTCCATGCTTCGTACGCTCCCAAGCGGCGCAGATGAACCGTGGGAGCGGCGCTAAGGAATGGGGAGCTTGCGGGCAACAACTTTTGTTAGAGTTATCAACGTGCTACAACTTCGTTTTTTTGCGGACCGACCACACCACCTGTTTGATCGCGTCAATGACTACGTCGGGTCTGTCGATGATGATGAAATGACCTCTGTTCTCTGCGATGAGCTGCTTGCTGTTACTTGAGAGAGACAGAAGTTTTGTTTGCAACTCCGCGTATTTGGAGGCCCGCTCCTCTGCCACCGCCGGAGGCGCTGGCCGAAGAGCCCCTGCTGCACTAACATCGACAAGTGGCTTGTCCCCGAACGAATAAATCTGGCCTTTAATGCTTGCGTCGGCCTGCGCGATGCAATCCAACATGTCAGCCATCGAAAGCGGATTGCCTTGTGCTTGTGCGCCCCACCAACGATGAAGGTCAATGTCACGAGCCGGCAGTTTGCTGAAGTTCGGGTCATCTGTCATTCCCAAGGCAATCCTGCCGGCGGGGGCGGAAGCTGGCGGCGGTGGCATCGGAGGTGTTGTTGTTGTTGCCGTCGTTGCAGGTGCTCCTGAGGCAGGCCGACGATTTATCATCGCAAATGCGTGGTCGATAAAAACGGCGCCTGCCACCTCGTCGGGGTATTGAGCCGCGTAGAGACGTGTGATCACTGCGCCGAGTGAGTGGCCCACTAGAACATATGGCCCCGCGATTCCAGCGTTTTTCAATGCCGTGTGTACTTCTTGGACTCGAAGCGCGCAGGAATCTTTCGGGCCTTTGTCGCTCCAAGCTCATCCTGAATGATCGTAAGCGCAGATTTGAGTGATTCCTGCAATCTCCGGCTGAACAAGGCCCCAATCGAACGAATAATCCGCGCCTAGAATGACGGCCGTGGGACTGTCCGCACCTACGCAGTAGAGGTGGACTCGATAACCACCTACATCCACCAACTTGCCGAGTGGGGGCGGCACCTGCTGAGTCCCGCCAGGCGTTTGTGTTACAGCCACATCTGGAAGAGCAAAAGAGAAACTGCAAAGGAAGAGAATCGCAAAAAGGCGTCGTTGCAAGGCCGCCTCCCTCCCGAAGGACGGATGCCGATAGCAATCGTATACCGTTCGCGCTTCGGACGACAAGCACTCGGTAAGTTTGAATCCGCATCTCCTGCCCGGCGTGCGGCCGTTTTCTTCTGTGTGGTACTGGTGTTGCTCGCGGCATTGACACCAGGTGGCAGTGGCCTCCCTCTGGTACGCAAAAATTCCCTCCAGCCATTTTCAACCCAATGCAACATTGTTACATGGATGAACATTCGGCTTGGCGTCGTTCCGGCGAACGCATGACTAGCCAAATAACAATTCGCCATAGACACGCCATTCAGGAGCCAGTTTCGATGTTTGGGTGTGCCATGAGACGGCACCCACAACGGAAGGAAAGTCGTGTTGGTGGCGGATAACCGCTGAAAGGAAAAGGCGGAATCGCCGAGCGCTTGGTAAAAGGCGTAGCCCACGCGCAGCGTATTAAACAAGGAGCGGTGCGGAGGAACGCGAAGAAGAAGATACGGCTCGTAACGCATGTAGTCATCGCGCGAATTGAAGCCCGGGGTGGTGGTTGCGTTGTATACGGCGCGAAGTTGCGGCACGGCCGTGTTGATTGACGATGTCACACGGGGCTGCAACATGGAAAGGTTGAAGCCGATGGAGCTCCAGGATGCAACTGGGTTATCGATCTTCGCGTAGGTGTTGGACAGCAATAGCCCGTAGCTTGCGTGGGAGGACAATGAGGTATTAGGGCCAAGCCCATAAAAATCCTGCTCGCGGGCGTCGAACTTTCGGTAACCGAAAGTGAAAGACATCTTGGCGTCCAGCGGATCCTCGCCCATTGGACGCTCGACTGCAGGAATACCAAACTTTTCCCGAGCAGAAGGTTTTTGGTACGGAGTGCGTTCTCCAAAACGCAAGGCGGGAAGAGCAAAGGTCACTTGCGCAGCTCCGACGTAGGAAGCGTCGGTGGAAATGGCGGCGCTGGTGTCAAGAATGAAGTCGGTATGAGCGAAGCGCAGGACATGGCCATACCCGGGACCGAAGGCCGCCAGCCCTGCGCCGCCTCGCCCGTTTTTCTCGCGCAGCCCCCAACCCCACAGAAGAAGAACCGGCAGTGCCAATGCGAGCTGGAGCCATGTCGTTGTTTTCACAGCCGGCAATTCCCGCCGCATGTTCACCCGCCGCATGTTCATCTTGACTTGCGTCCCGCTTTGATTCATATTCCGCAGCACATCGAAAGCAATCGAAACCTTTTAACGCGTCTTAGGTGCCATAAGAGCGATGCGAAGCAATGTGAAACGAGCGCTTTGCGTGATCGCGGTTTCCCTCTTGGTCGTGGCTGAAGAAAGACGGACAAGCTGAAAGGGACTTCGCAGTGGGTCCATGCGCTGATCTCGATAAGCTCCTCGGTCTGGACGAGCCGATTTCGCGTCGTGATTTCCTGGATGGAATCCTGCTTGCCTCCGCCGGTATGCTCCTGGCCGGGTCCTGCCCGTTTCCTCTCGGTGCCCAAGGAACCGGTGGGATCAGTTCTGGCTGGACGGGATATACCGGAGAGGGCGACTACCAAGCCGCTGCCGGCAATACCGAACGAGTGATCCAAGACGCGCATGCGGTGCGCGATGGCCGGTATGACCAATCTCCGTCGGAATCCATTGAGACAGGCGAAGTATACGACTGCGTTGTTGTAGGAGGAGGCTTCGCCGGCTTGTCGGCCGGACTATTCTTCTCCCAACAAACCAGTCCGACGCGCAACTGCCTTATTCTCGACAATGCGCGAATCTTTGGCGGGGTCGCCAAACGAAATGAATTCGTCGTTGATGGCCATCGCCTCTTCGCTCCGCAGGCGTCGGTTCATTTTCAACCACCCTATCCGAACAGCTTTCTGAAAAGCGTCTATGACGCCATGGGCTTGGACTGGGACGCGTTCAAGTCCTATCAGAAATGGCAAGGTCCCTCGCCTGAAATTTCCCTGCCGCGAAGCGCATACGGTCATGGGACGATCAACGGCAAGCCCGCGACTGGCTTCTTCTTCGGCGCGAGGTACGGGCACAAACCCGGAATCTGGATCACCGACCCGTGGGGCAAGAAGCTCGAAGGAACTCCGTTCTCGGAGACCACGCGCCGCGAAATGTTGGCGCTGCACGGTCAGCAGGCGGTTCGGGCGCCGCTGGTTTACGACTATCTGGGCGACGCCGTCTCGCGGCAGCTTGACAGTATGACTCTCGAGGACTACCTCATACGCACCTACGGCGTCAGTCGCGAAACGATTCGCCTGCTGGTCGCGGGGGAATCGAGCGGCGGATTTGGCCTGGGCCCCGATGCGCTATCCGCATTCCTCTACTATGAATGGTCCAAGGTAATTCCCACGGTCGACGACAGCATGGCGACGGGGATTCAAATGTTCCCTGGCGGCAACTCCGGGATGATTCGATTGCTCGTCAAAACCCTCATCCCGGAATCGATTGAAGGACCGCGCACAATGGAGGCGGTCTGGAAGAATCCCGTTAACTTCTCCGCCTTGGACCGGACTGGTCAGCGAGTTCGCCTGCGGCTCGATTCCACTGCGGTTCGTGTCGAACACCTCGGCGAACCGGACAAATCGGATTTCGTTTCCCTCAACTACATAAATGGCGGTCGCCTCTTTCGAGTCAGAGCGAAGACCGTGGTTATGGCCGGAGGCGGGTGGATGACCAAGCACGTCGTCCGCGATTTGGATGAGACCCGGCGTAAGAGCTACGAACAATTCAACTACTCCCCCTATATGACGGCGAACGTCGCCGTTCGCAACTGGCGCTTCCTCTACAACCTGGGCATCTCCAGCGGCGAGTGGTTCGAGGGCTTCGGCCGTTATGTCAACGTGCGGAAAAGTGCGACGTTTGGTGTCGATTCGCCAACGATTGGCCCGGATCTGCCCACTGTGCTCACCTTCTTCGTCGATTTCGCCAAGCCGGGCCTTCCGGCTCGCACCCAGGGTCAGTTGGGTCGAGCGGAATTGCTTTCCACCTCGTTCGCCGATTACGAACGGCAAATACGCCAACAAATGACCGACATGTTTGCAGCCTCAGGCTTCGATGCCAAGCGCGACATCGCCGGAATCGTGCTCAACCGCTTTGGTCACGCTTTCATTAATCCGCAACCCGGTTTCTTCTTCGGACTAGACGGCAAACCCGCTGCCCGCGATGCCCTTCGCAATGGTCCTTTCGGGAGAATCGCCTTCTCTCATTGCGATTTGGCCGGAGCGATGGATCATCGCAATGCGTTCCTGGAGTCCAAACGCGCCGTCAGTCAACTCCTCGATCAGGTCCTGACTTAGGGAAAGGATGGCGAAGTCACAATGCTTAGACCAATTCTGGTTCGCAGACTAACCCAAATCTTTGGGTTTATCGCGCTCGGACTGGTGCTTGCTGTATCGACCTTCGCACAAGTCGACACGGGCGCAGTTTCCGGCACCGTCAAAGACACCAGCGGCGGGGTTATTCCCGGCGTCAAAGTGATCATCGCCAATGAAGATACGGGGCTCTCCGTGTCGACCACCAGCAGCATCGCTGGCGAATATGTTTTTTCGCCAGTCAAGATTGGACGTTACTCGGTAACCGCAGAAATGAAGGGCTTCCAAAAGGTCCAGCAGAAGAACGTTACGGTCGATGTGCAACAGAGAGTAGTTGTCGATTTTACGTTGGCGCCGGGCCAGACAATGGAGACCATAACGGTAAACGCGGAACCTCCCATGCTCCAGACACAAGACGCCTCCGTCGGACAAGTCATCGGCGAACGAACAGTGGACGCGCTTCCACTGAATGGACGTAACTACATCTTTCTTGCTCAGCTCTCTGCCGGCGTCACTCAGGATCAGCAGGACACGCGTGGGCTCGGCGCCAGCGGAAGCTTTGCTGCGAATGGCCTGCGACCCGCACAGAACAACTACTTGCTCGACGGAATTGACAATAACGTTGAGCTCGTCGACTTCCTAAATGGCACGCATTTTGTCGTCCGCCCTCCCGTCGACGCCATCCAAGAATTCAAGATTCAAACCAATAGCTTTAGCGCCGAGTTCGGACGGTCCGCCGGAGCCATTCTGAATGCCACCATTAAGTCCGGCACCAACCATTTCCACGGAACGCTCTGGGAGTTCCTTCGCAATGACAAGTTCGACGCTGCCAATTTTTTTGAGAATGCCGGAGGAATTCCCAAAGGAGAATTCCGGCAAAACCAATTCGGCGGATCCGTCGGCGGTCCGGTAATCCTTCCGCATCTCTATCACGGCAAGGATAAGACATTTTTCTTTTTCGATTATGAGGGTACGCGCACCCGCCAAGCCGTTCCCTATACTTCAACGGTTCCGACCGCCCTGGAACGATCGAGCGGCTATACCAATCTTTCCGAACTCCTCACGCAAGGCGGCACGCAAACCGACGTACTCGGGCGAACCACGCCGCTCGGCCAGGTTTTTGATCCCTCAACCACGCGCGCCGTTCTCTGTGGTACGGTCGATCCAGTCACGGGACTCACACCGCCTAGCGGGCCGGGTACCGCGTGTCCCACCGGAACTCCGGCTGGAACACAAGCGGGGTTTGTCCGCGAACCCTTCTCGGGAAATCTCATTCCGGCAACCCGCCTCGATCCCAACGCCATCGCCTTGCTGAATCTGTTTCCCGCACCGAACAACTCCAGCTTGTTCTCCAATTTCGCGAGTAATCCCGGCTTGCGCGTCAACGCCAACCAGTTTGACGTGCGCGGCGATCAGATCATCGGCGCCAAGGATCAGATGTTTGTCCGTGTCAGTTACTCCGACACGCCCGAGTTCATCCCGGGACCATTCACCGGAATCGCCGACGGCGGTTCCTTTTCCGCCGGCGACCAAACCGCAAAATCGTGGAACATTGCCCTGAGCGAAACACACACGTTCTCTCCGCTTCTCGTAAATGAAGCCCGCATCGGCGTCAATCGCATCGCCACCACGCGCGTTCAGCCATTCAGCAACGACCTGAGCAATATTCCTGGTCAATTTGGCATTCAGGCTGTTCCACAGGTGCCCTCCAATGGCGGCCTCGGGACCATTTTCATCACCGGTCTGAACACTCTGGGCAGCAACCAATTCCTGCCATCCATCGAGACGAGCCTGACGTCGCAATACATGGATAACCTTACGAAGGTGTGGCGTAAACAGACCATGAAGTTTGGCTTCGAGCACCAGCACTTGCGCTTCACCATCCTGCAGCCGCCCTCCGGCCGCGGAGCGTGGTCCTTTAGCGGCGTCTACACGGAAGTTCCCTCGCAAGGCGGTGGCAACACGGGATTGGCGCAGATGTTGTTGACGCCGATTCCGCATACCGTGGCCGGCGCGGGTGACTTTGTGGGCGGCGCGGATAACATCCAAGCTTCCAATTACGCCAATACGGACATGGGGCGCAACTATAACGCCGCTTACGTGCAGGACGACTGGAAAGTGACTCCCAAGCTGACGCTGAATTTGGGATTGCGGTGGGAGTATTTCGGTCAAATCGTGGAGCGATACGGCGCACAAACCAATTTCCAACCCGCAGGGATGACGGGAGGTGTATCGCAGCTTCTGCTGACGAAGAAGCGATGTAGTGTGCCTTTCTCGGCTGATTTCATGAGTGCAGCGGCGAAAGACAATATCAGCATCGTGTGCTCGAGCGTAGGTGGACTCGGTCAATCGCAGAAGACCAACTTCGGCCCGCGTATCGGTTTGGCCTATCGCGTGACGCCCAAGTTCGTTGTGCGCGCCGGCGCCGGTATGTTCTACGGTGGCTTTGAGAACTCCGTTATCGAAACCTATGTTGATTTTCCGTTCCAGTTCAATTTGTCTTACCCTTCGCTGGTGCCGAATGCGCCAATCACCTTTTCTAACGGAGCGATGGGGACGCTCGAAACTGGACTTTCAGCGTTAGTTCCGATTACTTCAGGGGTCGCCGAGCCGGCTGGCTCTCCGTTAATCGGCGAAGACTACCATCTGAAAACGCCCCATACGCAGAGCTACAATCTCACGTTGCAATACCAACTCTCTCCCAGCCAGACGGTGCAGGCCGCCTACGTTGGTAATGGAGTACGACACTTGGGCGTGTACATCAATCCCAACTCTCCCAGCGAGATTCTGCCTCCCAGCCTGCCCAACGGGCTGAGTTCATTCGACTTCTCGCCGTATCCGGATTTCACTACGGGCTTTACCTATTCGAGTTTTGCGGGAAACAGCTACTACAATTCCCTCCAACTCAACTACGAGCGGCAGTTCAGCGCGGGCTTGCAGGCGCTCGCTAATTTCACCTGGTCCAAGTGCCGCACCGATGCCTCCGACGTCCTCAACGAAACGGCCATCTTTTATCGCGCCCCGCGGCTCCCGGGGTTCGGCATCCAGGGAGACTACGGCCTGTGCGATTTCGACATCACCAAGGTCTTCCATTTCAGCGGCGCCTACGAGTTGCCCGTAGGCAAAGGAAAGCGGTTCCTCGCGAATGGTCGGGCGCTCGTCGATGGTGTGCTGGGAGGCTGGAAAACCAACTGGATTCTCACGCTCCAGGACGGCCAGCCCCTTACCGTTCCGTGTGTTAGTTCCACGACTTCCGGGTTTGGCTGTTATGCTCTTCTCGTTCCCGGACAGAACAAATACGCTGGTCCGCACAACGTGGACCATTGGCTGAACCCCGCGGCCTTTGCCAGCCCGCCCGTCGCGACCACCATAGGCCAGTCGGATCGCTCGCCCTTGGGCGGTGCCCCTACTCAGTTCTATGGCCCCGGTCTTCACCGGCTGGACTTCTCCCTTTTCAAAGATTTCCGCACGTCGGAAAGCACGCACTTGGAGTTCCGATCGGAGTTTTTCAACCTCACCAACCATCCGAACTTCTCGCCTCCTGGATTCAGCGGCAATGGTGTCCTGGCCGCGCCCGGTTCGCTCGATTACACTTCGCCGACTACCTTCGGCAAGATAGCGTCAACGCGCGACGGCCAGAACGACCAGCGCGAAATTCAGTTTGCCCTGAAATTCTATTTTTGAAGCGGAAATTCGGTTGCGCGAGGAGACTGAATTTTTGCGCTCTTTCTCCAGGCTATCGAGAAACATGAGGATTCTGTCGACGCTCAGCTCAGGAATCGACAGAGATGCCGGTTCGATACCGGTTTTCCGATGGATGAATTGCAGCAGCAGGCGAAATGTGTTGCGATAGGTCGAGATCGTCTGTGGGCTGAGTCGTCTTTGCCTTATAGTCAAAAAAGTCGTGCGTAGGGCTGAAGTCAAAGGTCATCGTCATGGTTTCAGGGTTCTCAGGCGTGCTCGTGATGGAGGCCGCTGACAATCCGCGACCAGCACACAAGCTGTGCCACCAGACTCAACATCCCAAACAGGACCACCACCTCGAATCTCCCCGAGCACGGCCAGAAAACGCTAACGTAGGAACATCTTAGCAACACATTTGGCCGGGTCGGAAATTCGGAAGCGCAACCAAAGCAGCAACTTAGAGTGAATTCCCGCCTGCTTGCAAAGCAGGTGCTCTCCCAGTTTAAGCTACACCACGTGGTGTAATCGTTTCTGACGAAATTTCAACCTTTCGGTACTTCCAGAGCAAACCGGCGCTTCTGTGATTCCAGCCTGGTTACAACTGCGCGTTGAAGGCGCTTAGCCTGCTCGGCCGTGAAAAGGAATTCCTCCCAGTGCCTTCCCTCAAGGTCCCGTGGTCGCCATCGTGCTCGCATGATGCCCCGGTTGCAGTGCTCATTTGTGCCGAGGAGCAGATGTCCAATTTCATGCGCTAGCGCCAAGCCGAGTAGTTCATCTGCGGTGAACGAAGTTGAATGCGAAAGCGCGCGTACGCGCGGATAGCAAACATATGCCATCTGCGCTTCATCGCTCTTGTCTGGGATGATCGAAAAGCCCAGAGCGTTTTTGCCCACGCTGGGCGCATGTGCTTCGAGCCGCACAACGAGGTACAGAAGCAAGTCGGTGCGGCGGAGACGTGACTCACATTCGGGAGGGACCCGACTCGGGTTCTGGCTGACTGTGCAATCCTGCCATGTCACCTCAACGCTGGCCCGTTGTAGCACCATCTGCGCGACCTTCTGAGCGGCGAAGAGCTCTGCGTCCGACACGCGCGTATCGTTGTAGAAATGTACGCCGATCGGCACGTTCTGCATCGCTTCCGGCCATCTGCCGCTTTGAGAAACACACACCGGAATAGAGCAAAGCAGGACGGCTCCCATCAGGAGGATTTTGTGGGCCGAATATTCCGACGCCATCTTCGCGGACCGTGTCGTTCCGCAAAGAGTCGGATCATTGCCTCAGCCGCTCAATGCAACGGAAGCCATAAGTAAGCCATTTTCTGGTCCTATGGAGCCCAACGGTCCGCAACAGCCCGGATTTGGACCTCACGGGAAATGGTTGAAAAGCGGCTTGTCTTTCGAGAGGATAAACCTACTTCTTCTCCGAGTAAGTTATGGACGGCTCGGCCAACTTCGCTCAATATGCGCACTTCGGGGATTTTGAATTCAACGCGCAGGCGGGTGAATTGTGCAAACAGGGCGTTCCGGTCAAGCTGCAGGGTCAGCCCATCGAAATCCTTGCCATGCTCCTCGAGCGGCCGGGCCTACTCGTGTCTCGAGAGGAATTACGGGAAAAACTATGGTCCGGCGATACGTATGTCGATTTCGACCACAGCCTCAACGCGGCGGTCAAGCGTCTGCGCGACGCCCTCGACGACAACGCCGACACCCCGCGCTACATCGAGACGCTCACGCGGCGCGGCTATCGCTTCATCGCGCGCGTCGAGACGTCAGCAGTGCCGGGACCTGTAGCTCCTGGGGCTCAGGAAACTCGGGGCGCACGTCCACGGCTCTCGTGGCAGCGGACGGGCCTGCTGGCGTCGGTCACCATCGCGTTGTTACTTTCCCTCGGCGGAGCCTGGTTCCACTTTGCTCACTCGGTCACATCCCGCCCAGGAGAGATTCGCTCGATCGTGGTGCTCCCGATGGAAAACCTTTCGAATGATCCGGCCCAGGATTATTTTGCCGATGGAATTACGGACACATTAACGACGGACCTTGGTCAGATCGGCGCTCTGCGCGTGATTTCACGAACCTCGGCGATGCACTTCAAAGGCACGCGAGAAACGCTGCCCCAGATCGCCAGAAAATTAGGCGTGGATGCAGTCGTAGAGGGCTCTGTCGCGCGCTCGGGTGACCGCATTCACATCAACGTCAAATTGATCCACGCTCCCACAGACCGTCAGTTCTGGACCGATAGCTACAACCGCGACACGGGAGACCTCATTCGGATGGAGGACCAATTGGCCTTGAGGATCGCCCACGAGGTGAGCGCGCGGGTGACTCCCGCCGAAGAAATGCGCCTAGCCAGTAACAGGACGCTCAATCCGCGGGCCTACGATGCTTATCTCCATGGTCGTTATCTTTGGAACGAAAGGATTCCCGAAGAGTGCGGAGGCAATCGGTTACTTCGAGCAGGCCCTGCGTGAGGATCCCAGTTTTGCGCTCGCCTATTCCGGACTGGCTGATTGTTATTCCGTGAACTGGGCCGGAGGGTGGGACTTGTGCCGCGCGGAAGAGTATGCCCGAAAGGCTCTCGCGCTGCAGCCAGATCTGGTCCAGGGACACGTATCCCTCGCATTAGCAGAGACAGGGGATCAGGCCCAACATGAATCATTCCGATTCAGACGGCTGACACTTGAGTTTTCGCACTCTGCGGCAAGATCTTGAATTCGAATGGGATGCTGCGCTGCCGCCATTGGCGCGCTTGGCGAAAGATGCGACTAACTTTACGGAACCTGCGGCCCAAGTGCAGAAGAACTACTACGTTTTTGCTACGGCACGTAAAGGCAAGACAAACAACAAGATAGCAAACTACAACTGGTCCGAATAGATTTACAATCCAGCTGCAATTCATCTACAGTATCTGCCAGACGTTGTAGTCTTTGACATGTGTGCGTCCTTGCAGGACTGCAGCAGCGGAACAGGGCCAAAGTCAAAGTCTCGAAGTTGTACAACAAAATTACCAACATCAGAAAGGATTTTGTACACAAGTCGTCGAACGACCTTAGCAAAAACGACGCCGTCGTGTTTGTCGAGGACTTGTCCATCAGGAATATGTCGAAGTTAGGGGCAAACTGACGTGGCGCGACGGGTTGCTGGTAGCGGTTCCTCCACGCGTATACGTGAGACCCGTAGGAATCCTCTCCCTTCAGGGAGCGGAGGATCTCAAGAGATTGCGGAGACGCCGGCCGTGCTCCTCAAAGAATCTCGCGGCTTATCTCCCTCGGTGGATTGCTCTCGTCGCTACACGCGAATTTTGCTGATCCTTTTCCTGTGCACGCTTCCGCTGGTAAATCCCATCGTCCATGGCGACGGCGTCGGTTACTACGCGTACGTCCGGGCTCCGCTCATTCAGCACAATCTGCGTTTCGAAGAAGACTGGCTTCACGCCAATCTGAATTTTTCGCAATCCCGCACCATGCCCAACGGCGAGCTCCTTCCGAGCCAGTATACGGAAACCGGATACGTCGCCAACCAGTTTACGGTCGGTCCGGCGCTCCTCTGGGCGCCCTTCCTGTTTGCGGCCCACGGTTTTGTGCTTCTCTCGGACGCTCGTGGCGCGCACATTCCTGCCGACGGCTTCGCGTTTCCGTACCTTCTGGCGATGGCCCTGGGCACCGCTTTTTACGGGTTTCTGGGCCTGCTTCTCTCTTATTCTCTCGCCCGAAGACATGTCGCGGCACACTGGGCCTTTCTCGCCACACTTGGAATTTGGGGCGCGAGCTCGCTCCCCGTGTACATGTATTTCAATCCAGCGTGGTCCCACGCGCAATCCGCCTTCGCCGTGGCCCTCTTTCTCTGGTATTGGGATCGCACGTGGGGGTGGCGCACGCTCTTCGAGTGGACCCTTCTAGGTTTCGTGGCGGGCCTGATGGTTGATGTCTATTTCCCGAACGGAGTTCTTCTGACTCTGCCCCTCATCGAAGTCCTATCCGATTATTGGAACTTGGTCCGTGCGAAAGATTTTCACGGAGCGCGCAGCCTTTTCGCTGCGAACTGCTTGTTCCTCGGCGCAACAGGGCTCGCGTTTGTGCCAACCTTGATCACCCGCGCCATCATTTTCGGTGGCCTTTTCCGCTTCGGTTCCTACACCGAGGCGCTCTGGGACTGGACCGCCCCCAACTGGCGCTTCGTGCTCCTTTCCTCGGAACACGGACTCCTAAGTTGGACGCCGATTCTCGTTCTTTCCTTCGTTGGCCTTTCCCTCCCACCGCGCTCCGCCAAGCGCGTCACTGCCTATCTGAGCGTGGGCGCCGCCGCGTTTTATTACGTGATCTCGAGCTATCCCTACTGGCACGGGATGGCTTCCTTCGGGAATCGCTTCTTTATCTCCCTTACGCCTATCCTCGTTTTCGGCCTGGCACTCTTCCTTCAGCGGTTCGCGGGACTCTTCCGCTCGGTGCGCTGGGCATTTGTTTCTGCCGCGGCGCTCCTGCTTCTCTTTGTTCTGTGGAACGTGGGGCTGATCTTCCAATGGGGCGCGCACCTGATTCCCCCTCGCGGCCCGGTTTCGTTTTCGGAAGTAGCGCACAATCAAGTTTTTATAGTGCCGCGGCAGCTTTCCGCTGATCTTCGTCGTTACTTATTCAAGCGTACGGGCCTCATGCAGCAAATCGAACAACGCGACATCCAGGAACTCGAAAAGAATCCTCCCCATCCCTGATTCTTCCTCTTGCTGGCTTTCTCCCCCAGTCCTCTTCTCTGTTATCCTTATCCGATACTCATTGGTCTCTTTCGGGAGTTTGATCCCATGGCTTCTCTCACCGCATCACCGCAACCCACTGCTCTTCCGCTCCCCTCGGGCGCCTCCGTTACTCTTCGCATCGAGCCTCCCCGTAGTGTCTTCGAGCTCCGCCTCCGCGAAGCCTGGGCTTACCGCGAGCTCCTCTACTTCTTCGTCTGGCGCGACGTTAAGATCCGATACAAACAAACCGCTATCGGCGTCCTGTGGGTCATCTTGCAACCCGTCCTCAACATGCTCGTTTTCACTCTTTTCTTCGGCCGTCTCGCTAAGCTCCCCTCCGACGGTCTCCCCTATCCTGTCTTCTACTTCGCGGCGCTCATTCCCTGGACCTACTTTGCTTACGCGCTGCAGACGACCACCAACGTCGTGGTGGACAACCAGCGGCTCATCACCAAAGTTTATTTTCCCCGGATGATTCTGCCGATTTCCACAGCACTTTCGGGGCTGGTCGACTTTTCCATCGGATTCGTGGTGATGGCGATTTTCACTTTCGCGTACGGCATCCGGCCCACGGCGGCGGCGCTGTGGCTTCCCGTGCTGCTGGTTCTCGCCGTTGCGACGGCTCTCGGGGTCGGGCTGTGGATGTCCGCGCTCAACGCTTTATACCGGGATGTGCGGTACGTGATTCCGTTCGTGATCCAGTTCTGGATGTTCGCCTCGCCGGTGGCGTATGCATCGAGTCTGGTGCCGGCGCGGTGGCGCTGGCTGTACGGGCTGAACCCGATGGCCGGAGTCATCGACGGCTTCCGGTGGGCCATCACCGGGCACGGGCAAGCTCCGGGGCTGCTGCTGCTGGCCTCGGCGGCGGCGGTTGCGGCGGTATTGCCGGGAGGGCTGTTCTTTTTCAATCGCATGGAGGGCGCCGTCGCGGATCGAGTCTGAAATAAATGGAAAATATAAAAGTGAAAATCGAAAATAGTGGAAGAAAGCAGGGCGTGCTGAGTTCCAAAATGGAAAGAGTTGAGCGACACCCCTGGGGGATGTCGTATGTGTGGCAAACTCAAGACTTAAAGTCCGAGCATTTTGGATGTGTGGCAAGGAAAGGGGTTACAGTCTGTTTTTCGGATGTGTTGCAAATAAAGGACTTGTTGCTATGGCGCAGGTGCGTGACGAGTGGCGAGACCCCCACGCCCGAGTGTTTTGTTGAAAGAGTGCGGAATCGGCTTATTTTAAAAGACCTAACATTTTCATCAGTGCAAAACGGTGCGCATTAGTATCAAAACAAAGGGGATAGATAGTAGGGGAGGGGATGGGGAATAGGTAGAATAGAAGAGGCGCGCATGGCGCGTCCGTTTCATTAAAAAATGTTAACGTGTTGTCAATAGAAACGTAAACGACGGAATGGAAAAGACTTACAACGGTGAGTGCGAGGGTGATCGAAGGAGAAAGGCTTGGCGAACGGCCAGGGCAGGGCTTGGGGGGTGTGCGACAGGGCATGA
>Ga0209156_10000019_pt1 | contig 109766 bp, 87 predicted proteins | sample GraSoiAngelo_124_FD_185881 | JGI IMG/M metagenome (GOLD analysis project Ga0209156, IMG submission 185881) | Grasslands soil microbial communities from the Angelo Coastal Reserve, California, USA - 14_0927_05_20cm (SPAdes) (version 2) | ecosystem: Environmental > Terrestrial > Soil >... | reverse complement strand
TGGCTGCCGGAGATGCGCACCGCCCGCAGCGTGTACCCGTACGAGAACACGCTGCGGGCGGTGCGCATCTCCGGCAGCCAGCTCAGGGCCTATCTGGAGCATTCGGCCCGCTATTTCCGCACATATCAGCCGGGCGCGCCGCTGATCAACGACAGCGTGCCGGGCTTCAACTTCGACGTCGTGAGCGGCGTGACATACACGATCGACTTGACGCAAGCCCCGGGGCAGCGCATTCGCGGGCTCGCGTTCCGCGGTCGCGCCGTCGCCGCGGCGGACAGCCTCACGCTGGCGCTGAGCAGCTACCGCCAATCGGGTGGCGGCGGCTACAGCATGCTCCAGGGCGCTCGCGTCGTGTACGACCGGGGCGAGTCGATCCGAGACCTGCTCGCGGCGGAGATCCGGATACGCGCGCGTCTGATCGCGCAGAGTGTGTACTCGCCCAGCTGGTCCCTGGGGCCGGCCGAGGCCCGCGCGGCCCTGCGGCAGGCGTTCACGCCGTCCGCGGTCGTCGTGCCACGGCCCGACAGCACGCTGCTCCGGGTGCTGGCGATCAACGATTTCCACGGGGCGCTCGAGCCGCAGGTGTGGCCCTGGTCCGCCGGGCGGCCCGTGGGCGGCGCGGCGGCGCTCAAGCCGTGGCTCGACAGCCTCGCGCGGGGGTGTTTCTGCACCACGATCCGGCTCGATGCCGGGGACGAGATGCAGGGGACTCCGGTTTCCAACTTCAACTTCGGCCGACCTGCGATCGCCGCGCTGAACGCGTTCGGGATCGACGCCGCGGCGATCGGCAACCACGAGTTCGACTGGACCGTGGACACGCTGCGCGCCCGGATGGCCGAGGCGCGCTATCACTTCCTCGCGGCGAATATCACCGATTCGGCGGGCACCGCGCGGCCCGACTGGGCCGAGCCGTTTACGGTGATCGAGCGCGGCGGGGTGCGAGTCGCGGTGATCGGGCTCGCTTTGCCGGCGACGCCCGAGACCACCTCGCCGCGGAACGTGCGGGGGCTCGCCTTCGGCGACGGCGCGCGAGCGGTACGCCGCGTGCTGCCGCAGGCGCGGGCCGCGGCGGACTACGTGATCGTCCTGGCGCACGTGGGTGCGTTCTGCGACGGCGACGGCGCGGCGGTGCCCCTCGGCCCCGCCGCCTGCCACGGTGAGATCATCGACCTGGCCCGGAGCCTCGACTCGGGCTCCGTGGACCTGATCGTGAGCGGCCATACCCACTCGCTCGTCAACACGGTGGTGAACGGGATTCCGATCGTGCAGGCGCGCTCGTCCGGGGCGGGGATCGCGCTGGTGGACTTCGTGCGGGTGACCGCAGCGGGCGCCCTGCGGCGCGAGGTCCGAGCGCGCATCGAGACCCCGTTCGCGGATCGGATACACCTGGACCCCACCCTCGTGGACGCGCTGCGTCTGAGCCAGGTGTCCGTCTCCGTGATCACCGACCGGCCGGTGGCCCGGTTCGCGACGGAACTGCGGCGGACCGGCGGCGAATACGGGCTCGGCCGGCTGATCGCGGACGCGCAGCGCAACGTCGCCAAGTCCGACGTTGCCCTCGTCAACAACGGCGGGATCCGCACCGACGTCGCGGCCGGGCTCGCGACGTACGGCGACCTGTATCGGGTCGAGCCGTTCCAGAACCGCCTCATGCGCCTCGCCGTGTCGGGCAAGGTGCTGAAGCAGGCGCTCGAGCACGCGCTGACGGGCGACGGGCCCGACGCGCACGTCGCCGGGATCGTCGTGTGGTACGACTCCGGCAAGCCCGCCGGGCGGCGCCTCAAGAAGGTGCGCCTCGCGAACGGCAAGGACGTCGACGACGGACAGACCTACACGGTGGCGGTGAGCGATTTCCTCGCGGCCGGGGGCAGCGGCTACACCATGCTCGTGGGCGCGCCGTCGGGTGAGGTGGGCGGTACCGACCTGGATGCGCTGATCCAGTACCTCGCGGTGCTGCGCCAGCCGATCTCGGCCCCGGACGACCGCCGCTTCTATGCAGTGGGAGGTGGCCGCTGATCCGCGTCTTCGTGAACGAGCGCCCGGTGAGCGTGGCGCCGGGGGCGAGGGTGCGCGACGCTGTCGAAGTGCTCGACCGCGAGCTCGCCGACCTCGTGGGACGCGGCGTGGCCTATGTGACCGACGGCGTCGGCCGGCCGGTGGACGCGGGCGATCCGGTGGGCGAGGGGGGCGCCATCTTCCGCGTGGTGGTGAGCGCCCGCCAGGGCACGCCCCGCCTCACGAAGGAGGCGCTGCGTACTTGGCCGAAAGCGGAGCTGCACGTGCATCTGGACGGCTGCCTCCGCCCCGCCACGATGCTCGAGCTGGCGCGGACGCAGGGCATCCGGCTCCCGGCGGACACACCGGATGGCCTCGCTCAGGCGCTGTACGTGAAGCACGCCAAGAGCCTCGAGGAGTACCTCAAGAAGTACGAGATCACGCTGTCGGTCATGCAGACGGCGGCGGCACTCGAGCGGATCGCATACGAGTTCGTGCTGGATGCGGCGGCGGAAGGGCTGCGCTATGTGGAAGTGCGCTACTCACCGCTGCTGCACCGCCCCGCGCTCACCCTGGCGCAGGCGATCGAGGCGCCGCTGGCCGGGATCAAACGGGGTGAAGCGGAGACGGGCACCAAGGTCGGGCTGGTCGTGTGCGGTATCCGCACGCGGGCGCCCGCGGAGTCTCTGGAGCTGGCGCGCGCTGCGGCGGGCTACCGGACGGCGGGCGTCGTGGCGTTCGACCTGGCGGGCGCCGAGCGGGGCTTTCCGGCGCGCGACCACGCGGCCGCGTTCGAGTACGCGGCGCAGCACGGCATGGCGTGCACCTGTCACGCCGGTGAGGGGGACGGCCCGGATTCGATCCACCAGGCGCTGCACCAGTGCGGCGCCCAGCGGATCGGCCACGGCACGCGACTCGGAGAAGACCCCGCGCTGCTCGAGTACGTCATCGAGCGGAAGATCCCGCTCGAGATGTGTCTCACCTCGAACGTGCACACCCACACGGTGGCCTCACTCGCCGAGCATCCGTTCAAGCGTTATCTCGACCAGGGCGTGGTCGTCACGTTGAACACCGACGGGCGGGTGGTGGACGGCATCTCACTCACCGACGAGTATTTCGTGGCCCAGAGCGTGTTGGGCCTGACCAAGGCGGACCTCGCGCGCGTCGTACTCAATGCGTGCGAGAGCGCATTTCTCCCGGAGTTCGAGAAGGTGGCGTTGGTCTCTCGTGTGCAGAGCGAATTGGAGGCTCTCTGATGTCGCTGCGCCCCCCGCGGACCATCATCGCCTTCGGCGTCGCCTTCGTGTGCGCCCTCGCCGTGTTCACGCTGCCGAGGTTTGTGTGGAACACCGTGCAGGGGGCCGTGCGCCAGCAGCCCACGGCCGACACGACGCATCAAGCTCCACCTGCCGCCGTGCCGCAGGCCCCAGAGGCTCCGCCCCGCTCGTTTCCGCAACGGATCACCGGGATCTTCGGGATCGCCCTCATTCTGGGCATCGGCATCGCGCTGTCGCGCAATCGGAGCGCCATCAGTTGGCGCGTGGTAGCGTGGGGAGTGGGGCTGCAGCTCGCGTTCGCGATCTTCGTGCTCCTGGTGCCGCTCGGCCAGAGGTTGTTTCGCACCCTGGGAGACGCGATCACCAAGATGCTGAGTTTCTCGTACGTCGGATCCGAGTTCGTGTTCGGCGAGATCGGGAAGCAGCATTCGAGTCTCGGTCTGATTTTCGCTTTTCAGGTCCTCCCGGCGATCATCTTCGTCTCGGCGCTGTTCGCGATCCTCTATTACCTGGGCGTGATGCAGCTCGTGGTCAAGGCATTCGCGGTCCTGATGAACAAGGTGATGGGGGCGAGCGGCGCCGAGAGTCTCAACGTCGCCGCCTCGATCTTCATGGGTCAGACGGAGGCGCCGCTCACGATCCGCCCGTTTCTCCCGGGAATGACCCGCTCCGAGCTGATGACGGTCATGACCGCGGGGATGGCGCATGTGTCGGGGTCGATCATGGCTGCCTACATCGCCATGGGCATCGAAGCGCGGCATCTGCTCACCGCGGTGATCATGACGGCGCCCGGCACCATCATGATGGCGAAGATCATCGAGCCGGAAACCGAGACGCCGCAGACCCTCGGCGGCGTTCGCGTAGAGATTCCGCGCACTGACGTGAACATCGTGGACGCGGCGGCGCGCGGTACTACTGACGGATTGCACTTGATGCTGAACGTCATCGCGATGCTGGTCTCGTTCGTCGCCCTCGTCGCGCTGCTCAACGGCGCATTCGGCTGGGTGCACGGCTACGTCACCTGGTTCCCGGAAAGCATCCAAACCGTGCTCGGCTGGGTCTTCCGGCCGATCGCGTTCGCGATGGGTGTGCCATGGCACGACTCCGGTACGATCGGCGGCTTGCTGGGCACCCGCATGGTGCTGAACGAATTCCTCGCCTACGCGCAGCTCGGGCCGATGAGAGCACGGCTCGATCCCGTGTCGTTCACCATCGCCACGTTCGCGCTGTGCGGCTTCGCTAATATCAGCTCGGTCGGCATCCAGATCGGCGGCATCGGCGCGCTCGTCCCGGACCGCAAGCACGATCTCGCCCGGCTCGGGTTCCGCGCCATGATCGCGGGGACGCTGGCCAACTTCCTGTCGGCGACGCTGGCGGGGATCCTGTTGTGAGGAGCGGGGAGCAGGGAGCGGGGAGCGGTTCACTCCGTGCGGCCGCGGACGTCGTCGCGGAACGACTCGGGAAGCTCAAGCCGCGTGTCGCGATCGTCCTCGGCTCAGGCCTCGCCGGCGTGGCCGAGGCGGTGCGCGACGCCGTGCGCATCCCATACAAGGAGATCCCGGGCTTCCCCGAGCCCGGCGCCCCGGGCCACAAGGGCGAGCTGGTCGGCGGGACGCTCGAGGGCGTGCCGGTCGTGGTGCAGAGCGGACGCTTTCATTTGTATGAGGGGCACGCGCCCGAGGTCGCGGCGCTCCCCACGCGCGTGTTCGCGAGACTGGGCGCCACCACGCTCGTGGTCACGAACGCCGCGGGGGGCATCCGCCACACCTTCCGCCCGCCCGTCCTGATGCTCATCGCAGACCACATCAATCTGATGTTCAAGAACCCGCTGGTGGGCCCCGTGGCGGAGGGAGACGAGCGTTTCCCGGACATGAGCGATCCCTACGACCCGGCGCTCCGCCGGCTGGCCCGTGACGTGGCGCGCACGGAGCGCATCCCGCTGGAAGAGGGCATCTACGCCGGCCTGCTCGGGCCCTCGTTCGAGACGCCCGCGGAGATCCGCATGCTCCAGCGGATCGGGGCCGATGCGGTCGGCATGTCCACGGTGCCGGAGGTGATCGCGGCGCGGGCCCGAGGCATCCGCTGTCTCGGGTTCTCGAGCATCACGAACGTGGCCGCCGGTCTGTCGGCGCAGAAGCTGTCGCATCTCGAGGTGCTCGAGGCAGGGAAGCAGGTGGCGGGTCAGCTCGAGCAGCTCATCAGGGGGGTGCTGCGGCGTCTCTAGTGCCCCTCGAATCCGTCGGCGCGTAGACCGCCACCTCCGACCCTACCGCGAATACCACACTGGCCGGTTGGGCGCGATTCAGGAACTCCCACTCGGCCCCGTAGAGCGACCCGAAGTCAAAGCGGTAATCGACGGCGAGGATCTGTCGCACCGCCCACGCCGGATGGATGACCCGGAACATGCCAAGCCCGCCATCGGGCCGCGCGCGGCAGGCAAAGCCGCGCTCGATGAAGTAGTGCTCGGACGAGTCCGGGGGTGGCACCAGTACGACGCGCGCGCCCGTCACGTTTACGTGCCAGCCGAGCGCGGCGGGCCCCACTCCATACTCCGCGCGCACCTCGCCGGGCTCGTCCACCACCCGGCTGCGGATCGGCGCGGGCCAGAACGGCTCGCCATAGCGCAACCGGCCTATGGCAGCGATCAGCCGGCTCGGCACGAGCTGGCGGATGAACCAGACGCCCGGCTCTCCGGCGACGCGGACGTAGGTGCGGAAGTTGACCTGGGGGTGCGCCGTGAACCCGGGAATGCGCCAGCCCTTGATGCGAACGTCGAGCATTTGTAGCGCCACGACGCTCACGTGCGTCCGGCCGTTCCAGCGGTCGGGCTCGACACCCGGCGGGATCGAGCGTCGGATCAAGCCTTCCGGAGCCTCGAAGGTGAGGAGGATGATGTGCGACCAGCGGGCGGCGAGAAAGGGACGAGGCGTCACTTGTGGTCGCGGTTGGGACCGCTACTAATATGGCGTCCCGACACGGAGGGATCGATGATGAGCCCTGCGAAGATCATCCACTCAGGCCCGGCTCATCGTACGCTGGGCCGTCGTCGAAGGCGGGAGCCTGGTGAATGCGGTGCTGTGGTACATGAGCCGCGTCGTCGCTGCGGATGACGCGGTCGTAGTAGTTACGCTGCCAGACGGGTTCGCCCGGACTATGGCGAAGTTCGTTGATTCGCTTCGTGGCAGCCGATTTGAAAGAGCGCACGATAGCTCCAAGTGACCCGGACGCTGGTGCGGAGTCCTGACTGGTTGCCGACAGTCGCGTGCGTAGAGGTAGGGGCGCAGCATGCTGCGCCCCTACATTGCGCTCACCTGGGCTCTTGCCGATTACGATGATCCCATGCATGTGATCTGGCATGACAACAAACGTGTCCAACGTAACGGTGGAGAAATGTTTGGGAATCCCGCGCCAGCACTGACGTGCGACCTGTCCGGCGGCGTTGAGGCGCATGCGTCCCGCCACGACCTCTCCGAACAGATGGGCACTCCCTCGCAGGCGAATCGTCACGAAGTACGTCCCCGGACGAGCGTAATCGAACCCGCGAAGCCTCAGTGACCGCCGGTTATTGGCGACTCGAAGTGGGACTCGCTCGCTGCGCACGAGTCAACCGTAGGGATCACTCGAACTGGAGCAGTCATCGTCCTCTCGCGTTTCGCATCCTTTCTACTCCATTCTCCTCCTCATGTTTACAGTCCGTCCGTCGGCGGCCGCGGCGGCGCGGGCACGAAGTGGTTCAGGGGGCCGTGTCCCTGGCCCAGCCCAGGCGCGGCGGCGATCGCGCGATGCACGAAGTCGAGCGCGTCCTCCACCGCGCGCTCGAGCGGGCGGCCGAGCGCCAGCCCCGCGACGACGGCGGCGGAGAGCGTGCAGCCGGTGCCGTGCGTCGAGGTCGTCTCGAGGCGCGGCCGGGTGAAGCGTCGAACGATCCCCTCCGCGATCAGCACGTCCACCACCACGTCGCCGGCGAGATGACCGCCCTTCACGAGTGCCGCCCTCGCGCCCAGCTGCACGAGCGCCCGACCGGCGCGCTCCATGTCGTCGGGGCCGCGGACGCTCCCGCCCACGAGCACCGCGGCTTCGTCGAGGTTCGGAGTGACGAGCGCGGCGAGCGGCACGAGCCGCCGCACGATGAGCCGCTCCGCAGCGCGGTCGAGCAGGCGATCGCCCGACGTCGCGACCATCACGGGGTCGAGCACGTAGTTCGGGAGCCGCCGCCGCGCGATGCCGTCGGCTACCGCGTCGACCAGGGCGGCGGAGCCGAGCATCCCCGACTTCACCGCGGCGGGAGGCAGGTCGTCGGCGAGCGCGTCGAGCTGGCGGGTGACGAGTGCGACCGGGACCGGCTCCCAGCTCCTGACCCCGACCGTGTTCTGGGCCGTGACGGCGGTGACCACGCTCGTGCCGAACACGCCGAACTGGTGGAACGTCTTCAGGTCGGCCTGGATCCCGGCGCCGCCGCCCGAATCGGATCCCGCGATCGTGAGGGCGATTTTCACGTAGCGCCCGTCCTACGCTTCTTCGCATATTGAATGCTCGGCCGCGGCCGGGAATGCTCGAGGAGACTCATCGCCAGTAATCTGCAATCGACGATACGTGATCTCCAACGCCGCAAGGCGCGCGGCCGGCGCGGCCTCGCCCTGATCGAGGGCGTACGGCTCGTGGAAGAGGCGCTCGCCGCCGGCGTCACGTTCACGGGGGCCCTGGTCGCCCCGGACTTGGCGCGCACCGCGCGCGGTACGGCGCTCGTCGCGGAGCTCGAAGGGCACGCCGTCGGAGTGGAGGAAGTCGGCGCGCGCGTCCTGGCTCAACTGGCCGACACCGAAACGCCGCAGGGGATCATCGCCGTCATCGAGCCGCGGCGCTGGACGGCGAGCGACTTCGCGCCGGGCCCGGGGGCCGTGGCGCTGGTGATCGACGGCGTACAGGATCCCGGGAACGTCGGCACGCTTATCCGTACGGCGCACGCGCTCGGAGCCGCGGGCACGGTGGTGCTGCGGGGCACGGCCGATCCGACCAGCCCCAAGGCGCTGCGGGCGGCCATGGGCGCGACCTTCCGCCACCTCGTCGTGTCGCTCGACGACGCTGGCTTCATCGCCTGGGCGAGGAAACACGGCGTGACGCTGTGGGCGAGCGCCGCGGATGGTGTGCCCCTGCATCGGGCGCTCGACCGGGGACAGGGAAAGGGAGGAGCGGGACGGGTGGACGGACCGATTGCCGTGATCGTCGGAAACGAGGGGGCGGGAATCCGCCCGCAGCTCAACGCCGTCGCCGCGCAACGCGTGGCGATCCCGCTGGCCCAGGGCGCCGAGTCCCTCAACGTCGCGGTCGCGGCGGGTATCCTGCTCTACGAGGTGACGCGTGGTCGCTGATCCGATCCTGCTCGTCGGCGCCGGACTCCTGGGGCTCTGTCTCGGGAGCTTTCTCAACGTCTGTATCCTGCGGCTCGCCAAAGAGGACAAGAAGCAGCGCTCGCTGTTTCACCCGCCGTCGACCTGCCCCCGCTGCGGGCGCCGGATCGCGTGGCGGGACAATGTGCCGGTGGTCTCGTGGCTGCTGCTGCACGGCCGATGTCGCTCGTGCGGTCACCCGATCTCCATGCAGTACCCCATCATCGAGGCGGTCGTCGCGATCCTGTGGATCGCCGCCATGCTGGCTTACGGACCGACGGCCCGCTTCGTCGAGGCCGTCGTGCTGGGCACCATCCTCCTCGGCATCGCCATCACCGATGCGCGCCATTACCTCATTCCCGACGAGTACAACTGGACCGGACTCGTCCTCGGGCTCGGCCTGTCCCTGACGGCCGGCGTGCCGGGCTTCATCGAGGGGGTGCTGGGTGCCGCCACCGGCTTCGCGCTGCTGTACGCCGTCGGCCTGGTGGGCGGCTGGGTCTTCAAGGAAGAAGCGATGGGCGGTGGCGACATCAAGATGATGGCGATGGTGGGGGCGTTCGTCGGCTGGAAGGGCGTGCTGTTGACGATCTTCGCCGGCGCGCTGTTCGGCAGCCTCGTGTACGTCCCGCTGCTCGTCCTGGGGAAACGGAAGCGTCACGTCCCGTTCGGGGTATTCCTCGCCATGGGAGCCGCGGTGGCCTTCGTGTTCGGTCCTGCGATTTATGACTGGTACCGGCGATTCCTGGGGGCCGCCTGACCTGAATGAGCGATCCGTTCGAAGGGCTGTTCGACTCGGGAGAGGTGCTGGAGCGCGTGGGGGTGAATCTCACGACCCAGGCGCGGCGCGGTGACCTGGAGCCGGTGCGCTGTCGCGACGCCGAGATCGCGCGGGTGGTGGACATCCTGCTGCGTCAGAGCAAGAACAATCCCGCCCTGATCGGGAAAGCCGGGGTGGGGAAGACGGCGATCGTCGAAGGACTCGCCCAGCGCGTCGCCGCGGGGGACGTGCCTCCGGCGTTGAAGGACGTTCGCGTGGTCGCGCTCGACCATGTCGCCCTCCTCGCGGGCACCACGTTCCGCGGCCAGTACGAGGAGCGCATCCGGAAGCTCGTGCGCGAGCTGTCCGCCGACCCGGACCTGATCCTGTTCGTCGACGAGCTGCACAACCTCATCGGCCAAGGCACCGCGCTCGGCGCCGCGATGGACGCGGCCAACATGCTGAAGCCCGCCCTGGTGCGTGGCGACATCCGGATCATCGGCGCGACCACGGGGGGCGAGTACGATAAGTGGATCCGCGGCGATCCCGCGCTCGAACGCCGCTTCCAGCCGGTCATGGTGGAGGAGCTCGACGCGATTCAGACCTGGGAAGTGCTCGTGGCCCGGCGGCCCCGCCTCGAGCGCCACCACGCCGTCGCGATCACGGACGACGCGCTCAAGGCCGCGATCGTCCTCACCGACCGGTTCGTTCCCGAGCGCGCCCGCCCCGACAAGGCCATCGACGTGCTGGACGAGGCCTGCGCCCACGCGCAGGCGACCGCCCGTGTGTCGCCGGAGCTCGACCGGCTGATTCGCGAGCGGCGCAAGGTGGACGCCATGATCCGGCGGGGCCTGACGCACGAGCGGCCGCCGCAGGAGCCGGCGGAGGACCTGATGGCGGACATCTTCCCGATGTTGGAGCGGATCGGGGCGGAGATAGAAAAGATGTTGGGCGGCGGCGGGCGGCAGTCGGCGGCAACAGGCGGCAAGGGGGCTGGCGACGCGACGGGGACCGTGCCGCCCGCTGCCGCCCCTCCCCGCCCGTTGTCGACCCTCGCCGAGCGCCGCGCCGAGCTCGACCAGTTGCTCCGCGCCGAGTTGGAGCACCAGGGCATCGTCGTGGGCGGTCAGGAGGTTGCCCGCGTCGTGGGGGTCGCGGTCGGTAAGGGGATCGAGTGGCAAGCGTGACGCGGGCGTGCCTCGCCGCGGTGGCGGTCGCCGCCACCGTGGGGAGCAGTGGATGTGAGCAGCGGGCGCGGGAAGTCCAGAGCGAGGTCGAACTGAAGCAGGCGGTGCAGCAGATGATTCCCGCCGTCGAACGCGCCACCCGCCTGCGGTTTCGGCAGCGCCCCGTCGTGCTGCGTCGCAGCCGCGCGCAGGTTCGGGACTATGTCATCCACAAGTTCGACGACGACCTCCCGCCCGCCGAGCTCGAGGGCGCGCAGGCCGCGTACCGGTTGTTCGGCCTGATCCCCGATTCGCTCGACCTGCGCCGCACCATGATCGACCTCCTGACCGAGCAGGTAGCGGGGTATTTCGATCCCGACTCGAACGCGCTCTACATCCCCACCGACATCGATCCGAGCCAAGCCCGTCTCGTGATCTCGCACGAGCTGGTGCACGCGCTGCAGCACCAGTACTTGAACCTCGACTCGCTGGTGGAGCTCAAGCGTCAGAACGATCGGCGCAGCGCGGCGCAGGCGATCCTCGAGGGGCAGGCGACGCTGGCCCAGATCCTGGTCCTCATGCCGGAGCAGAAGATCGAAAGCCTGCCAAACTTCTGGGACCTGCGGACGGCGCTCGGCGGGCAGCAGGATCAGATGATGGTGTTCGGGCGCGCACCGTTGTGGCTGCGCGAGAGCCTGATCTTCCCCTACCTGGGCGGCGCCGAGTTCGTACGCTGGTTCGACCACGAGTACCCGGGGAAGCAACCCTACGGCGTCCTCATGCCGATCTCCACCGAGCAGATCCTGCACCCCGCGCGGTACGTGGCCGGGGATCGTCCCGACGCGCTGGCGTTCGAGTCGCCGGGTTCCGACACGGTGCGCTACGAGGACGGGCTGGGCGAGTTCGAGATCCGACTGTTGTTGGAGCAACACCTGGGCGACACCAGCGCCGCCGCCTTGTTCGCGACGGGCTGGGATGGCGACCGCTACCGGGTGCTCGGGCGGAGGAAGGCGAACCGCGGTGGGAGGGCGGGGGGAGACGCGCTCGTGTGGTACACGCTGTGGGATAACAAGGCGGCGGCTGCGCGCTTCAAGAAGGGACTCGAGAGCGCCTGGGCGAAACGGCGGTCGGGCGGTTCCCCGGGCAGGCGATCGCAGATCAAGCAGCTGCTGGTGAGCACCGTACCCGTGGTGCGGCTGGTGGACGCGCCTGCGGCTTGGGCGGGCTGGAAGCGGGTGCCGACGATTCGGATCACCCGTGCCGCGCGTTGATCCCCCCACTTGGATTCCGGCAACTCGCTAAGTAGTTTCGTAGGCTTATGTTTACGGCCCTCTCCGAGCGCTTGACCGCCACTCTCAAGCGGCTCACCGGTCGGGGAGTGCTCTCGGAGCAGGACGTGACCGAGGCGCTGCGCGACATCCGGCGCCACCTGCTCGAGGCCGACGTCAGCTTCGAAGTCACGACCGGGTTCGTGGAGCGCGTGCGCGAGCGTGCGGTCGGGGTGATCGCCGTGAAATCGGTGAGCCCCGGTCAGCAGGTCGCGAAGCTGGTGCACGACGAGCTGGCGCGGATGCTGGGTGCGTCGGACGAGGATCTGGCGCGCAAAGTAGGAGCGCAGCATGCTGCGCTCCTACAGTTCGCACCCGTCGGGCCGACGGTCATCCTGTTGGTTGGGCTGCAGGGCTCGGGGAAAACCACCACCGCGGCGAAGCTCGCGCGGCGGTTGAAGCTCGAGCAAAAGGCGCCGGGGCTGGTGGCAGCCGATCCCTATCGGCCGGCGGCTGGGGCACAGCTGCGACAGCTGGGTGAGCAGGTGGGCGTTCCGGTGTTCGGGCGAGCGTCGGACGGATCCTCCCCGACGGATGTCGTAGGTCTGGTCCAGCAGGCGGTTCGCGAGGCGGAGAAGGCGCGCTGCCGCACCGTCATCGTCGACACGGCCGGTCGGCTGCAGATCGACGCGGAGCTGATGGACGAGCTCAAGGCGCTGCGGGCGGCGACGACTCCGCGCGAGGTCCTGCTCGTGGCGGATGGGATGACGGGGCAGGACGCCGTGCGGATCGCCCGCGGCTTTCAGGAGGGCGTCGGGCTGACCGGCGCGATCCTGACCAAGCTCGACGGTGACGCGCGGGGCGGGGCGGCGCTCTCGATTCATGGTGTGACCGGCGTGCCGATCAAATTCATCGGCGTCGGGGAACACGTAGGGGCGCAGCATGCTGCGCCCCAACTGGAACCCTTCGACCCGGTGCGCATGGCGGGCCGGATCCTGGGCCAGGGCGACGTGGTGGCCTTGGTGGAGAAGGCGGCCGCCACCATGGATGCGGAGGCCGCACAGGGTCTCGAGCGAAAGGCGCGCTCGAAGCGGGGGATGGACCTCGCGGACTTTCTCATCGCGCTGAAGCAGATGCAGGCGATGGGACCGATCAAACAGGTGCTCGGCCTGTTGCCGGGCGTGAACGCACAGGCGCTCAAGGCGGTCAACGCCGACGACAAGCGCCTCAAGCACGTCGAGGCAATCGTGCTGTCCATGACGCCCGACGAGCGGGCCGATCCGTCGATCCTCAGCGGATCGCGGCGGCTGCGGATTGCGAAGGGCGCGGGGCGGACCGTACAGGAAGTCAACCGGCTGCTGGAGCAGTTCCAGCAGATGCGGAAGCTTTTGAAAAGGACCTAGGCACGCTATGGCAACTCGCATTCGGCTGCGGCGCGTGGGGCGGAAGGGGCAGAGCTATTTCCGGATCATCGTCGCGGATTCACGCTCTCCCCGCGACGGGCGGTTCGTCGTGACCTTGGGCCACTACAACCCGCGCACCAATCCAGCCGACATCCAGGTCGATGCGGAGCAGGCGCGCGCCTGGCTCGACAAGGGGGCGCTCCCGACCGACACGGTCCGCTCGCTGCTGAAGAAGGCGGGAGTGCTGGGCAAACGGCCCGCCTAGTCGGGCGTGTACGCAAGCCGCACGGGCAGCAGGGGGAAGTGGCGGTGTTCCCCCTCGTGGAAAACCCCGGCGCGGTGTTCACGCCCAAGACGCGGCTGCTGGTCGTGAACGAGGAGCGTCACGTCGTGGCGGGGCCGCTCGTCGTGGCGCGGCGGCGCGCTTACCATCGCGAGTGGCTGCTGTCGTTCGTCGGGGTGAACTCCCGCGCGGTGGTGGAGCCGTGGCGCGACCACTTCGTGGCCGTGGAAGAGACCGATGCTGACGATTAACGTCGTGACGCTCTTCCCGGAGGTGTTCGAAGGGCCGCTGCGGGTCAGCATCCTGGGGCGTGCCGCGGAGCGGGGGCTGGTGCGCTACCGGGTCGTCCAGCTGCGGGACTACACGCACGACCGGCACAAGACCGTGGACGACTCCCCCTACGGCGGCGGCGCGGGGATGGTGCTCAAGCCGGAGCCGTTCTTCGAGGCGGTGGAAGATCTGCGGACGGGGCCGCCCATCGTGCTGTTGTCGGCACGCGGCCGGCCGTTCAGCCACCGCGACGCCGTGCGGTTCGCGGTGGGCGAGCAGCTGACACTGTTATGCGGGCATTACAAGGACGTGGACCAGCGGGTGGCGGACGGGCTGGGGGCGGAGGAGCTGTCGGTCGGAGACTTCGTGCTGTCGGGCGGCGAGCCGGCGGCGCTGTGCGTCCTGGATGCGGTGGTGCGGCTGCTCCCGGGAGCGCTCGGGGATCACGAGTCTGCGGCGACGGACTCACACTACGACGGCTTGCTGTCGCCGCCGAGCTATACACGGCCGCCGAGCTATCGCGGAATGGATGTACCGGCGGTATTGTTGAGCGGTGACCACGAGCAAATCGCGCGGTGGCGCCAGGCCGAAGCCGAGCGGTTGACGCGCGAGCGACGGCCCGATCTGTCGGCCAAACGGGACGATTAGGGAAGACCTAAAGGGATACAGTCATGAACAGACTACGGGCGGTCGAGCGCGAGGGGCTCAAGACCAACATCCCCGCGTTCGATCCGGGCGACACCGTCCGCGTGATGGTACGGGTACGCGAGGGCGACAAGGAGCGGCTGCAGGCGTTCGAAGGCGTCTGCATCGGCCGCCGCGGTGCCGGGATCAACGCGACGTTCACCGTCCGGAAGATCTCGGCGGGCGTGGGCGTCGAGCGCATCTTTCCGCTGCACGCGCCATCGATCGCGGAGATCGAGCTGGTGCGCAAAGGTCGCGTGCGCCGCGCCAAGCTCTACTTCCTGCGTCGACTGGCCGGCAAAGCCGCGCGGATCCGCGAGAAGCGGGGCCTGACGGTCCCCGAAACGGTGGAGAAGCAAGAGGCGTGAGAGGCCCCCGCCCCACGCTCGAGCGCGAGATCGCGTTCTGGCGAGCGGGGGGCGGAGTCGTCGCCGGTGTCGACGAAGCGGGCCGCGGTCCCCTGGCTGGTCCGGTGGTGGCCGCGGCCGTCGTGTTTCCTCCCCACTGCAAATTCATCCGCGGACTACGCGACTCGAAGCTGTTACCGCCCGCGAAGCGGAGCCGGCTCGCCCTGGTGGTGCGGGCCCGCGCGCTGGCGATCGGCGTGGGCGCGGCGAGCGTGCGGGAGATCGACCGCCTGAACATCCGCCGGGCGAGCATCCTCGCGATGGCACGCGCGCTGGCGCGACTCGGCTTGACCCCGGATCTCGTGCTGGTGGACGGCCTGCCCTGTCCCGAGCTCGGCCGCGTCCACGAAGCGATCGTCGACGGCGACGCGCACTGCCACTCGATCGCCGCGGCGTCGGTGATCGCGAAAACGGTGCGGGACCGCCTGATGGAGCTCCTGGCCACCCGCCATCCCACCTACGCCTGGGCGAGCAACAAGGGCTACGCCACTCCGGACCACCTCGCCGCGCTCGCGGCCTTCGGCTTCACGTCCCATCACCGCAAGAGCTTCGCGCCGGTGGTGCAGCTGGAACTGATAGGGCGGGAATAGGCGGCGAAGGCGGCAGGGGCGGCACGGAGCGACCTTGCCGCCTACGGCCGCCCGTTGCCGCTTGTTGCCGCCCTTTTGAGTCCCGCTCTGAACTCCGCCAAGGGCCGGGTATTCAGAATGTCCGCCGCCTCAAGTCCCGCCCGCCGCGCCAGGTACACCGCGTACTTCATGAACGGCAGGTTCCCCGGCTGGTGGCTGTCCGTCGACAGCACGAACCGGACGCGAGCGTGTCCGGGAGGTCCATGCGCTCGGGGTGGCCGTTCAGCTCGAGCAGACACCCCGTCGCCGCGCAGCTGCGACACAGCGCGTCGAAATCGAAGGCGTATGGCTCACGCTTCCCCACGAGGCGCCCGGTCGGGTGTCCGATCGCGTCGACCCACGGGTGTTCCGCGGCGCCCACGAGGCGGCGGGTCAGCTCCTTCTCGCCCTGATTGAGCCCGTAGTGGATGGTGGCCACGACGTAGTCCGCGTCGGCCAGCACGTCGTCGGGCAGGTCGAGCTTTCCGTTCTCGAGGATGTCGAGCTCGACGCTCCGGAGGATGGTGAAGCCGCGACTCGAGGCGTTCCAGGCGTCGATCGCCTTCCATTGCTCCCGCAGCCGCTTCGCGTCGAGCCCCAGCGCCATGGTCACGCGCTTCGAATGATCGGTGATGGCGATGTATTCGTAGCCCAACGCGCGCGCCGCGTGGGCCATGTCCTCGATCGTCCCCTTCCCGTCGGTGGCGCTCGTGTGCATCTGGAGGTCACCGCGGATGTCCTTCACCTCCACGAGATGCGGAAGCCGGTGCTCGCGGGCGAGCGCGATCTCGCCGCGCGCTTCGCGTAGCTCGGGGGGAATCCAGTCGAGGCCGAGCTTCGCGTAGACCTCCTCCTCGGTTTTTCCGGCGGCCCGACGTGTACCCTTGAAGAGGCCGTACTCGTTCAGCTTGTAGCTCTTCTCCTGGGCGATTTTGCGGAGGTCGATGTTGTGCGCCTTGGAGCCGGTGAAGTACAGGAGCGCCGCGCCGTAGGCGTCGGGCTCCACCGCCCGCAAGTCCACCTGGAGGCCGCCCCGCAGCTTCACGGTGGCGCGGGTCTCGCCCTTCGAGATGATTTCCCTCACGTCGCCGTACGCGACGAACCGGTCCATGACCGGGGTGCTGTTCTTCCCCTCCGAGGTCACGACAATGTCCAGGTCCCCGATCGTCTCGCGCCGCCGGCGGTAGCTCCCTGCCACCTCGATCTGCCCGATTCCGCCGCCCGCCTTGAGATACGCGACTAGCGCGGTCGCCTGGGTCTCGGCTTCGTTGAGGAGCATGCGCCGCTCCCCGACCTGCGCCTGGCCGATCCCGGCGCGCATTTTTTCTTCCATCTTCGGCCCGAACCCCTTGAGCTTCTGGACCCGGCCCTTGTCCAGCGCCGCGGCGAGGTCCGCCGCCGACTTCACCTTGAGCTTCTTGTAGAGCAGCTTCACGCGCTTGGGCCCGAGTCCGGGGATACGCAACAGGTCCAACAGTCCCGCGGGCAGTTTGCTCGCGAGCTGCTTCCGGAGCGGCAACTCACCCGTGGTGACGATGTCCGTGATCTTCTCCGCCAGGTCGTCGCCGATGCCGGCGATGTCCGTCAGGTCCTTGGTTCCCGCGCGCACCAGATCGGCGATCGGCTCGGGGAAATCCCGAATGGTGCGGGCGGCGTTGCGGTAGGCGCGCACCCGGAACGGATTCGCGTCCTGGATCTCGAGCAGGTCGGCGACTTCATCGAACAGCCGGGCGATGTCGGGATTTTGCATGGCGGTAACGGGCGGTAATTGGCGGTAACGGGCGGTAGCGGTCAATACCACCCGTGCCGCCCTAGCCGCCCTAGCCGCCCTTGCCGCCCTTTCGTTTCGGTGCTAATTCTGCCCCGCCTTGTGATTCTCCCGCCTCAGTGTCGAGTACTCGTCTGCGTTGAGGAGGACCGTGTGAAGCCCACAAGCATGCTACTTCCGATCGTGCGCGTGCTGGCGCTGTGTGCCTTCCTCTGCTTCCCGGCGTTGCTGCATGGTCAAGGAGTGACCACCGCCGCGATGAGCGGCGTCGTCACCGACCAGAACGGAACTCCGCTGGCCGACGCGAACGTCGTCGCCGTGCACGTGCCGAGCGGCACGCAGTATCGGGCGGTTACGAGGGCGGGCGGCACCTACAACGCGCCCAACATGCGCGTGGGCGGGCCCTATCGCGTAACGGCCACCCGGATCGGCTATCGGTCCCACACCGAAGCGGACGTGTTCCTGAGCCTGGGGCAGGACCTGCGCGTCGATTTTCGTCTGGAAGCTCAGGCGGTTGAGTTGGCGCCGGTGGTCGCGACGGCGGAGCGCGACGAGGTGCTCAACCCGGGGCGTACCGGTGCGGCCACCTTCATTGATCCCGGGAAGGTCGAGCTGCTCCCCTCGATCAAGCGCAGCACCCGCGACCTGATTCGCACGGATCCACGGAACGACGGCAACTACAGCTTCGCGGGGCGCAACTGGCTGTACAACAACATTTCGCTCGATGGGTCCTACTTCAACAACCCGTTCGGCCTGGACGACCCGGCGCCGGGCGGCCAGACCAACGCCGAGCCGGTGCCCTACGACGCAATCGAGCAGATGCAGGTTTCCGTTGCTCCCTTCGACGTGCGCCAAGGAGGGTTCACGGGTGCCAACGTCAACTCGGTGACCAAGAGCGGGACGAACGAGTATCAGGCCTCGGCGTACACGTTCGGGCGCAACGACGCCCTGCTCGGCAACACGGTGCGAGGCTCGCAGGTCACTGCCAACCCCGACTTCGGCTTCTTTCAGGGCGGCGCCTCGGTCAGCGGACCTCTGGTCCGCGACAAGCTGTTCTTTTTCGTGAATGCGGAGATCGAGCGGTCGCACCAGCCGGGCTCGGACTTCGTAGCCTGCACCACGGCGTGCACCGGGACCCTGCCGCTCGGCGTCTCGCGCGTCACCGCGCAGGTGATGGATTCGATTCGCACCCTGATGCAGAACGTCTATGGGTACGACACTGGCCCTTACGAGGGGTACCTCCACCACACCGACAATGACAAGCTCATCGTAAAACTGGATTGGAACCCGAACCCGAGCAACACGCTGTCGCTCCGGTGGGACTACCTGAACGCGAAGCGGGATCTGCCGCCGCACCCGTTCGTGCTGAGCTACAACAACACCGGGCGCGGACCGAACGCGACCAGTTTGCCGTTCCAGAACTCCGGCTACGCGATCAACAACCATCTCAACTCGTTCGCGCTGGAGCTCAACAGCCGCTCGCGCGGCTTCGCGAACCGCTTCTTCGCGAGCTACAACCGGTTCCGGGATTTCCGGGAGCCGTTCAGCAAACCCTTCCCCACCATCGAGATCGGTGACGGAGGCGTCACCTACACGACCGTGGGCCACGAGCCGTTTTCGATCCACAACATCCTCGACCAGGACGTGTGGCAATTGACCGACAACTTCTCCTGGTTCCGGGGGAAGCATGTCGTCACTCTCGGCGCGAACTTCGAGTCGTTCTCGTTCTTCAACTCGTTCAACATCTTCCGGTACGGTGTGTTCTTTCTCGCGCCGCCGGATAGCTTCGGACACTTCGGTGGCAGCACGTTTTCTTCCTTGGACCAGTTCTTCCTGAGAACCAATCCCGGCCCCAATTACCAGGGCAAGGACTCCACATTCATCGACTTTCGCGGGGTCCCGTATGCGGCGTCGGGACTGTACAAGGGCGAGGATATCTCGGTCGGGCAGCTGGGGTTCTACCTGCAGGACGAGTACCCGGTGACGGACCGGCTGAACCTCACCTACGGCTTGCGGGTCGATTTTCCGATGTACTTCACAAATCCGGTGGACAATCCGTTTTCCCGCAGCCTCACGGCGCTGGACGCGAACGGCAATCCGGAGATCGTCGACCAGAGCAAACTTCCCAACGCCGCTGCACTGTGGTCACCCCGCCTCGGCTTCAACTGGAACGCCTCGGGCGACCGGCGCACCCAGGTGCGGGGTGGCACCGGGATCTTCACGGGGCGCGTGCCGTTCGTATGGATCGGGAACGTGCTCTCGAATCCGGGCCTCAACCCGAACTTGCTCCCTGCGGGTCCGTTGCGGCCTACCGGGTCCCCCAGCGACTCCTCCACGCTCCAGCAGTCGTTCGATGTCAACGCGGTGAATCCGAAGTTCAAGTGGCCGCAGGTCTGGACCACGGATCTCGCGATCGACCACCAGCTTCCCGGTGGGGTGCTCGGAACGCTCGAGCTGGTGTATGGGAAGGACATCCACGCGATCGTCATGCGGAACGCCGATCTCCGTGCGCCGGTGGGCACGGTCCCCGGCCCGGACGGGCGGCCGTTCTACGGGAGCTGCGTGTTTGGCGCGGCCAATTGCCCGACCGGGCTCCCGCCGGGCGGCGCCGAGCTCAACCCGGACGGCGGCGCGGGAATCTACGTCCTCGATAACACGAGCGACGGGCATTCCGTCAACGTCACAGCCCAGCTGCGCAAGAACTTCGCATCCGGGTTGTCCACGAGCATCGGGTACAGCTTCACCGACGCGCGCAACAACCTGAAATCGACGGAAATCGCGAGCGTGCTGTGGCAGAACGAGCCGGTGAAGGGTGACCCCAACAAACCGGAGCTGAGCTACTCCGAATTCGGCCCACGGCATCGGATCGTCGGGACCGCCACGTACACCAAGGCCTGGTCGCCGAGTCTTAAGACCCGGGTCGGGATCTTCGTGGAGGTCGGCGAGGGCAACCGTTTCTCGGGGAACGGCGGTAACCGTTACTCGTTCATCTACTCTGGTGACGTGAACGGCGACGGCCAGGCCGGGAACGACCTCATCTACATTCCCCGCAGCCAGTCGGAGATCACGTTCGTGGCATGCGCTCCGAGCGCCTGCGGGCCGAACCAGACGCCGCAGCAGCAGTGGGACGCCTTCAACGCGTTCATCCAACAGGACGGCTACCTCAGCTCGCATCGCGGCCAGATCGCCGACCGGTTCGGCGAGCTCAATCCCTGGTACAACAACGTCGACCTGCGAATCCTGCAGGAGTTCGGCGTTGGCGCGGGCGGCACCCGCCATCAGTTCGAGTTGAGCGTCGACATCCTGAACGTCGGGAACCTGATAAACTCGTCCTGGGGTGTGCGGAAGGTGGCAAGCCCCGCGGCGACGTCGCCGCTCAAGCTCGTACGGTTCGACAATGTCACGGGTGCGCCGGTGTTCAACTTTACGGGCCCGGCAACCACCTTCATCGACGACCCGAGTCTCTTGTCGCGCTGGCAAATGCAGCTCGGTCTGCGATATTTGTTGAAATAGCCACTGTCCCACGGACGTCGATGTGGAAAGGCCCCGAGACTTCGGGGCCTTTCTGTCCTAGCTCACCGTGATCTGCTTCGCCATTCCGTGCATGATGTGTGGCTTGCCGTCCTTGGCGTCGGGCCAGAAGCACAAGAGGAGGTAGCTCCCGGGCGCGAAGGTCGCCGCGAACTGGGAGTGCCCGCCGACATCGAGGGTCGTGACGCCCCCCAACCACTCGCCGGTCGGCAGCGGGCCCTTTTCACCCCCCGCTTCCCACGCGATGAAGTCCTGCAGCGTCTTGCCGGCCGACAGGGCCGCGATCACGATTTCGTGCGCCTGCGCCCCGGTGTTTTCGACGCGCACGACATGCTTGCCGGCGGTCAGCGGCTGGGACAGCTGGAAATCGTAATCCGTCAGCTTGATGGTCACATCGGTCGCGGGCTCGGCCGCGGCAGGGGCTGCCGCCCCAGGGGTGACCAGCAGCGGACGCAGCATGCCCTTCATCACGTGCGGAACGCCGTCGAGGCTGGGAATCCAGCACACGAATACGTAGGACCCAGGCTCGAGCATCTGGGTGGCCACGCCCGTGTCGCCGAGGGTGACGGCATTGGGTCCGCCCGCGAACCCCATCCAGGTCGGGGGCGGCGTGTGGTTCTTCATCGCGCCCGCGAGCCCGGCCTGAAAGTCCACCATGGTCTTGCCCTCGCCCAGCCGGACGAGATTGGCGTGATGCAGCTCCTTCCCCTGATTCACGAGACGGAAGGTCGTGAGCCCGGCGGGAATGGTGTCCGGCACCCCGAACGCGTAGTCGGTGGCCGTGATGGTGATGAGGCTCGGTCCCGCGACTCGGGGCGCTGGCCTGCCACACGCCACGGCGCAAGCCGCGCTGGCGAGCGCCAGTCGACGGAAGGTCATCGACGGTCCTTTCGGTCAAGCTCGCCTGAGCAGGACGATGCCGGACATCCGCCGGAATTCCTCCCGCTTGGCTTTGGGATACAGCCGTCCAACCAGGTTCCACAACCAGGCGAGCCGCATCGTCCGCTTGAGGCGGAGCGACTCCTCCCACATCGAGCGGAATTCCGCTTCCTGCCAGCCCTGCGCCTGGAAGAATCGCGAGCCTTCCGCGGGCGCGAACTGGAACGGTGCGCTTCCGGCGGCCACGGCCCGCCCCCAGGTCTTCTCCATCATCTTGAGGAGCCGAGGCGACGCGATGTCGATCAGCCACCAGTTGAACGATGCCGGGGCGGCGAGGTCCGAGGCAAGCGCCGCGACTTGGGGAGGGGTCAAATAGATCAACAATCCCTCACTCACCACGAGCGCCTGGCGTGCCGCGGTGCCGATCCGGGCGAACAGGGCACGCCGTCGCCCGGCATCGGTGAGGTCGATCCCGACGCGCTCGAGCACGCACACAGGGCGCTCCCGGTTGAGCTGCCCCTGCTTGTACGCGATCACGTCGGGGAAGTCCGCTTCGATCCAACGGAGCGCGGGCGGCAGCGGCAGCCGGTACGGCCGCGTGTCGAGCCCCGCAGCGAGGTTGAGCACGGTGTCGACGCCGTCCCGCTCGATGGCGCGCAGAATCAGCTCGTCCAACACGGCCGTGCGCACGATCATCGGCCAGGCCCACGCCCGGCCCCGCCGCATCGACGCGACGATCCGCTCCCCCCGCTCGCCCGCGAGCTTCCGGGCGTAGGGATCGCGGAACAGCGCGTCCGGCCGCTCGGATTCCATCGCGCGGTACAGCGCCACCCATCGGGCGGTGTCGGAGACGTGCTGAATCTGGCCGGATGTGTCGCTCAGGCTCCCGCCGCTGACGCTGGCGGGGAAAAGGTACCCGTATCAATCCGCGCCGTCGAGCGGGCTGTGACGAGCAACTCCCACTGCATCACGAACCACGCGACGAGGCAGGGAATCCCCTTGATGCGGTAGGGCACGAGGATGTCGTACTTCACCCAGCGCGGCACCACGTCCACATCGTGTACGATCATTACGAGCAACGTCAGAGCCATCACGACCGTCCGCACACGGCTCGGCGGTGAGCTCGCGTACCAGATCACGATCCCCGCATACGCGACGACGAACGACGGAGACTCCGAGGCGTGATTGAACAGGACCGAGTAGACGAGCAGCGAGCACAAGAACAGGCGCCGGAACTCGAGGCTCGCCCAGCGGTCCGGACGGAGCGCGACCGGGAGCACCAGCAGCGCAGTGCCGGCGGCCTGCAGCGGCCAGTTGGGCCAGTCCACTCCGAACCACGCATGCACGTAGTGCATGAGCGAGTAGCCGCGGCGCAGCGCGTCCTTCGCCTCCATGGCGTGCCACGAGCGGTACTGCGCCAGCAGGTCGCCGGGCGGGATGGCCACGAGCGGCAGAGCGATGGCGGCGGCGAGTACGGCGATGAAGATGGCGGCGAACCGGAGGCGGCGGGGATGGAAAACGGCCACCGGCAAGGCGGCGAGCGGAAAGAGCTTGACGGCTGCGCCGAGGGTGATGCTCGCGGCCGCGCCGACTGGGCGGCGGGCCTCGAACGCAACGAACGCGAGGACCATCAGCGCGGCCACGAGCGCGTTGCTCTGGCCGTACTGCAATGCCAAGAGCACCTCGAGGTACAGGAGTGCGAGCGCGACGGTCGCCTCGCGCTCCGGCAGGAGTCGGTCCAGCGCGTACCACAGCAGCAGCCCGTTGAGCAGAGTCCAGCACAGAAACGTGAGCGCGAAGGGCAAATAGGCGACGGGCGCGAACAGCACAGCGAAGGTCGGGCTGTACTTGTAGAAGTCGAAGTGCTGTTCCGGGTGGGCCGCGTACAGATCGCGACCGGCGAACAGGTTGAAACTCGCCGACCGAAAAATGCTCACGTTGTTCGAATGGCGGAGTATGGCTTGCTGAACCGTCACGAGGGCCGCGCTCGCGATGTACAGCGCGAGCACGAGCAGGCGGGGCCGGGCGAAGGTTTTCATCATCCTCCTCGTGACCGAGTCCCCAATCTACGTCGAGATCGAGGAGGGTTACGGGAGGGAAACGGTTCGGGCTGCGGTTCTTAGGTCGTGTCGCGTCGGGCGGCGATGCAGAGCCGGGTGAGGTACGTGAGCCAGCCGGACACGGATCCGAGCGAGTCGAGAAAACCGGCCGCGGTGCGGCGGGCTTCCGCGAACGCGTCCGCCACCGTGGCGTCGACTTGTTCGGGATCGACTAGTGCGGCGTAGGCGGTGGCGTACATGGTGCTGCGGTACCGCGCCAAGAGGTCCCGGAAGGCTGTCTCATCTCCTCGACTCATGCGCTCCACCAGCGTCCGGTCAGTGGGCGCGGCGCTTCTGAAGCGAGGTCGAGCGAGGGCAGGGCGCAGCATACCTCCTAAAGAGTGCGGGACCCGGTCGCGCGTAACGCAGCTTGTCTAAGTCGCGTCCCTGGGCGAGGTTTCGAGCGTCCGACCCGGTAGCTCAGTTGGTAGAGCAACGGACTTTTAATCCGTAGGTCCTGGGTTCGAGTCCCAGCCGGGTCATTGACCTACGAAGCACAACGGCCGGCGCTGGAACGCGTCGGCCGTCGGTGTCCCATCGTCTCGGCGTAGGATTCTCACCCCGTTTCCCACCAGGCTACGATCCCCTCGTGTTTGCACTTATGGCACGTGGCGCGCGACGGGATGATCCCCATGCGGAACGGGATGCGGGTCGCGCACTTCGGACACACGCCGTAGCGGCGCCCCGCGTCCGCCCGCGTGCCGCGAGCGGGGTTGGGGGCGTCGTAGGGGCGGTACACGACCGTGAAGCGATCCGGGGCTTTCTCGCGCATTTCCACGATGTCCTGCGGCACGGCGACCCGTTGGCCCGACACCTCCAGCACTGCCCGGTTCACGCCGCTGCTCAAGATCGGATACCAGGCGCCCGTACGCAGGGGCGCTTCGCCTTCGTCCTCGCGTTTCGCCGCAAACCACAGCCGTGCCCAGCCGAGGATCTGTTCCATAGCCTTAGAGATTGCGGTTCTGGGCCCCAAAATCTGTGATCTGGGTAACAGGTGCACCATGCGGAGGCACGGTAGCCGCGAGGTCCCTGAGCCAGGTATATTCGCGCAAGATACGGTAGGGCCGACTGCTAGACCGCTTCGGAGGCTTCTCGGCGTGCGACGAATGGGTACCACCCTGCGAACCTGGGCAGCGGTGAGCGCTGCGGCGCTGCTCGCGGGCTGCATGGTCGCCGCCGCGGGTGCGGGGGCGGGCGGCGGTATCTACTTTACCCAGCGCGGGGTCGAGTCGGTCGTCCCCGCCACGGTCGAGCGCGCGGCCGCCGCAACGGCCACGGCATTTGACCAGCTCAAGGTCCGGCAAACGAAATCGCAGGTCGAGCAGGGGGAGGATGGGGAGCAACGGGAAATCGAGGGCTCGGCCGGCGACCGTGAGGTGAGCGTCACGCTCAAGCCGGAAGGCAAGAATGGGACCCGGGTGCAGGTGGTCGCAAAGCGCACTGCGGTTACCTGGGACAAGGACTTCGCGCGCTCCGTGCTGGACAAGATCGTCGCTAACTCACGCTAAGGGACTATGCCGCCCATCGTCTGGATCGACGGGACATACCATGACCGGTCCGATGCCAAGGTATCGGTGTTCGACCACGGGCTCCTGTACGGCGACGGCGTGTTCGAGGGGATCCGCGTCTACAACCGGCGGGTGTTTCGACTTGGTCAGCACATCGACCGGCTGTATGCGTCTGCCAAGGGGATATGGCTCGAAATCCCGCTCGCGAAACCGGCGATGCACCGACTCGTGGAGGAGGCCGTCACGAAGAGCGGGCTGGACGAAGCGTACATCCGGCTTCTAGTGACCCGGGGCATGGGCGATCTGGGGCTCGACCCGCGCAAGTGCCCCACACCGTCGGTCATCTGCATCGTGGACACCATCCAGCTCTGGTCGCCGGAGCGCTATGAGAAAGGGCTCACGGCCCTCACCGCCGCCACTCCCATCAGCCACCGGGAGAGCCTGTCCCCCCGCGTCAAGTCGCTCAACTACCTCTCGCACATCCTGGCGAAGGTCGAGGGCATCGCGGCCGGCGTCGACGAGGTGATCATGCTGGACCCGCAGGGCTACGTCGCCGAGGCGAGCGGGATGAACCTGTTCGCGGTGACGAACGGCACCCTCAAGACCCCACCCGCCTACGCCGGGATTCTGCGCGGCGTGACGCGCGATGCCGTGATCGAACTGGCGCGCGAGGCAACCTACGCCGTCGAAGAGCTGCCGCTGAACCGTTACGACCTGTATACGGCGGACGAGATGTTCCTCACCGGTACGGCCGCCGAGATCGTCGCCGTCACGAAGCTGGACGGCCGCTCCATCGGGAGCGGTAAGCCGGGGCCCACCACCCAGGCGCTCGCCAAGCGCTTCAAGGCGCTCGCCACTCGAGGGGACTGACCGCCCTCAACTATTGACAGCACTTAGGGTTAGCCGCATATTGGCGGGCCCAAGTTTCGCAAGGTGGTGATGCATGCCATGGAGAGTTATCGCCCACGGCGATCAAGTTTGGCACGTGGACGCCCTCGCCGAGCGCCCGGCCAACGCCGAGGCATGGCAGCTAGTGTTGTCCTTCCGGTCGGCGTCTGAGCGCTCCGGGCGGTCGTTTTGGACCCTGTACCCCTTGGAGGCCAGCTCGAAATCGTCCCTGTTCATTCAAGCTGAGCGCATCCCCGACACGGCTCTCTCGCAGCTCTTGGCAGAGCGACTGGCGTGAGCGAGACCGAGCGCCTGCGCTTCCAGGACTTCGCGTTCGAGCGCCTTGCGAGCGGGCGCTGTCGCGCCAAGGTCGTGCTGTCCTGGGCCGACGGGCGGCAGTTCACGGGCGAGTCCGACGGCGTGATCTCGCAGGCGGGCGAGCTGCGCTGCTGCGCGGAGGCGACGGTGCGGGCCCTGGAACGGGTGGTGCAGCCGAAGCTGGGGTTCGAGCTGCTGGGCGTCAAAGCGGTTCGGGCGTTCGATGCCGTCGTGGTGATCGTGTCGCTGTCCGCTCGGCAGGAGACGCGAGCCTCGCGCCTGGTGGGGGCCTATCTCGCCGAGACCGATCCACCACGCGGCGCGGCGCTTGCGGTGTTGAACGCGACCAACCGCATCCTTGGGAATTTTTTCGCGACCCGATGACCAGAACGCACGGGGTTCAACTGCTCGCGTTGGTGGGCGCGGCGCTGGGCGCCACGCTGAGCACGGCGTGCGGCGGTGCGCGCGGCGCCGGCTCGGCGGCGCTGACTCCTGCCACCCCTGATTCGACGGCGCTCTCGCTCTCTCCCTCCGTGCGGAGCGCCGACTCGGTCGGCGCGCTCGCGGCCCGGGCCGAGCAGGACTCCGCGGCGGACCAGCAGGTGCTCGACAGCCTGCATCGCCGGCACCCCCCGGCCGACAGCCTGGAGCGCCGGCCGCCCGCGGCGTCGCCGATCAAGGGTGAAGAGGTAGAGCGTGAAGCCGAGCGGCTGTTCGGGGCCGAAGGCCGCGCCGTGATCGGCGCCGCCCCGTCGGCCGAGCCGACATTCGACATCGACGTGACGAGCTTCGCCACGAACCGGCGCGTGCTCGAGTACCTCGAGTTCTTTCAGGTGGACTCGCGCGATCGCTTCGAGATCTGGCTCGCGCGGCTCGGTCGCTACCAGGGGATGATCCGCGAGCGGCTCCGCGCCAAGCGGCTCCCGGAAGACCTCCTCTACCTCTGTTTGATCGAGAGCGGCTTCTCGAACACGGCGGTGAGTCGGGCGAAAGCGGTCGGGATGTGGCAGTTCATGGCGAGCACGGCGCGCCTGTACGGCCTCACGGTCGATCCCTGGGTGGACGAGCGCCGCGACCCGTTCCGGGCGACGGAAGCCGCCGCCAACTACCTGGCGGACCTGCGGGAGCGCCTGGGTAGCGTGTATCTGGCGGCGGCGGCCTACAACGCCGGCGTGGGCCGGATCGAGCGGGGTATCGATCGGCTGCCGGGCGAGCCGGACTCGGTGGACGATCGCACGTTTTTTCAGCTGTCCGACCGCCGCTATCTGCGGCGCGAGACGCGTGACTACGTTCCCAAGCTCATCGCGGCGTCCCTGATTGCAAAGCAACCGGCGCGCTATGGCTTCGAGGTGGAGCCGCAGTCGCCCCTCGTGTTCGACGAGGTCACGGTTCCCGACGCGACCGGCCTCGACGTGGTCGCACGCCTCGCCGACACGGCGGTGGCGGTGCTGCTCGAGCTCAACCCGCAGTACGTCCGGGGCGTCACGCCCCCGGGCCGGAGCGTGGTCGTGCGCGTGCCCCGCGGGCGCGGGACACTCGTGGCGGTGCGCTACGACAGCCTGCCGATCACGGAGCGAATCACGTTCGTCGACCATTATGTGTCGCGCGGGCAGACGCTGTCGGACATCGCGAAGCGCTACCGCGTGAGCCTCACCATGATCGAGAGCGCGAACCCCCGCATCAAGGCGCACGCGCTGCGCGTCGGGCAGCGGCTCATCATCCCGATGAGCGGGCGCGTGGTGCCCGCCTCGGCGTGGTCCGTGCCCCCCGAACCCCGCTACCGGCGCGTCTCGAGCACCGACGTGAGCGCCGGGAACCACCGCGTGCGCTCGGGCGAGACGGCGAGCGAGATCGCGCGCCGGTACCGTGTCTCGCTGACCGCCCTCCTCAATTACAACGGCCTCACGATGGGGTCGGTGCTGCGGGCGGGGGACGTCATCAAAATACCGCAGAAAGAATAGAGGCGTAACACGAAAGGCGTAGGGAACCTTCCCCCTACGCCTTCGTGCTACGTTCTCGTGTTACGCCTTTGTGCTACGTCTTTAGCTTTTTCGACGATAGCCTTTCATAAGGGCCGCCGCATAGCCATTCTGCGGGTCCTTCCCGGCGTCGAGCAGCTCCTGCACCCTCGCCGGCCCGCGGTTGTAGGCAAGCAGCGCCAGGCGCAGCTTGGCGTCGGCGTTCCCTTCGTAGCGCTCCAGCAGATCCCGGAGGTAGCGGAAGCCGAGCCGCAGATTGGTGCCGCGGTCGTACAGCTGCGCCGTGGTCAGACCAGGCTCGTACAGCCGAGCCGTGCTCGGCAGCACCTGCGTGTAGCCGATTGCCCCCACCTTGCTCTTGGCCTTGGGGTTGAATCCCGACTCCACTCTCACGAGGCGAAAGGCCAGCGCCGGGTCCACCCCCTCTGCGAGGGCGACGTCGTAGATCGCCGCTGCCAGGTCGGCCGCGATCGCGTAATGCGTCGAGTAGTCGATGATCGCGTTGGCGCGCTCGAGCTGCAGCCGGGCGACCGCGAGTTCTCCCCGGGTCGCCTCGAGTGCCTGCTCGAGGGAGCGCAGCTCCCCGATCAGCGCGGGCGCCGTGAGCGGCGCCGGCTGGTCGTCGGCAGTGGCGCGTCGAGCCCAACCGCCGATGCTGCTCACAACCAGAGCGCCAAGGAGAATGAGCCCTCCCTGCAGCATCAGTTTCTGGGTTGTCGTGTGCATAGCCCTCTCTTGTATGGCCAGGCGGTCCCCATACTGGCACCGCCCCATCAATTCGTCGTCAATCAGCCGCGTCGCGCCGCCAGTCCCCGCGCGTACCGCCCGTCTTCTCGAGCAGGCGAACCTTTTCGATCTCCATCGCTCGGTCCGCCCCCTTCACCATGTCGTAGACCGTGAGCAGGGCGACCGACACCGCCGTCAACGCCTCCATTTCCACGCCTGTCCGCCCGACCGCCTTCGCAGCGGCCCGCACTCGCACCCCCGGGAGCCCCTCGTCCAGCGTCGCGTCGACTTCCACGTGATCCAGGCCCAGCGGGTGGCAGAGGGGGATCAGCTCGGCCGTCCGCTTCGCCGCCAGCGTTCCCGCCACCTCGCTCACCGCCAGCACGTCGCCCTTGGCCACCTGCTGATCGGCCACGAGCCGGAACGCCTCGCGCGACATCCGGATCGCGCCTTCCGCCACCGCCGTGCGGACTGTGACGGGCTTGTCGCCCACGTCCACCATCCGTGCCCGGCCTGCTTCGTCCACGTGCGACAGCTTCATGCCGGCTCCCCCCCCAGCTCGTCGGCCAATACGGCCGCAAGGAGCTGTGGGTTCACGTTCCCTTGCGCGAGGTCGCGTGCTTCGAACACTCGCGCGATCGCTTCGACCACCTTCTCGGTCTCGCCGCCGGCCCGCGCCTGCTCGCGCAGTTGCTCGAGCAAGCCGTCCAGCATGTCCGTGAACCCGCCGCGTGCCTGAAACGGCTGCAGGCCGAGCGCGACCTCGTATCGGCGCACCGGACCTGCTTCCACCGCGGCGAGGAACCGCTCGGCGGCTTCCGCCCCCCTCGCCCTGCCGGCCCCATCTGCAAGGAGCCTGCCTATCCGCCCGTCCGCCAGTGTAACTCGTTGCGCCAACTCGTGTTGCCCACTCTCGCCGAGCTCGCGCTGTGCGAACGCTGCCACGATGCTGTCGGGCAGTCTTGCCACTCGGACACGCACTACGCGAGACAGAATCGTCGGGAGCAGCGAGTCAGGCGCGGCCGTCGTCAAGACGAACACCGTGTCCGCCGGCGGCTCCTCCAACGCCTTGAGTAACGCGTTGGCGGCCGCTTCCGCTCCCGTCTGAGGCACCAGACGCTCGGCATCTCCGATCAAGAACACCTTGCGCCGACTCAGCGCCGGCGTAAGCACCAGGCGTCGAAGCAACAGCCGGACTGCGGCGATCCCATGGCTCGCCAACCCCGAGGGCGGCTCGTACAGCGGCTGCTGACGCCGCGCCGCCATCTCTTCCCACAACGCTTCTTCCGCCAGGTCCACCTGCTTGTCCGCATCGCCCTTCTTGGACAACTCGAGCGGCACGAACCAGTGCACGTCCGGGTGCGACAGGTTGAGGACCAGCTTGCATTGCTGGCACTCGCCACACCCTTCCCCGGCCTCAATCCCGGCCCTTTCCCCGGCTCGTTCACAGACGAGCGCCTGCGCGAGCCAGAGCCCTAGGCGTTGCTTCCCGACGCCTGCGGGACCCTCCAACAACAGCGCTTGCGGCAACCGGCCGGAGGCGATGGCGCCTACCAGCCGGTTTCGGATCCCCTCATGGCCGTACAGGGGGGGGATTGGCATGGCCGCAATCTAGTCTGGGGTAGAAAACTGGACGATTTGCAAAATGCAACGCGTTACGTACCATGCTGTTAGGCCGATTTCTTGGGGCTTGTGCTGGTCTAGCAGTTTATCCCATATGATCTTACAGCGTGAAGTGAGTACGCACTCGCGTGATAGTGTCCATTTTCCCTACGTTTTCGGCATCTATTCGGGCTGCGCCGACGCCACAGCCGGCGACCCCTATGGTGGCGCCGACGCAAGATGGTCACCCGTCACCAACCGAGCGGCCGCACGCAGTTGAGCTGGCTGACCCACCACGACGAGAACATCGTCGGCGGCGAGGCGGAAATCGGGACCCGGCGTCGCGATCTCGTCCGCGCCTCGAGCGATCGCGAGAACCAATGCGCCGGTCTGGGTGCGCAGCCCGGTGGCCGCCAGCGTCTTTCCGACGAGCGGCGAGTCCGGGGGGAGCCGCAGGCGCTCCACCGCCATCTGCGGGATGCCGGCCACATCGCCCAGGCTCAGGCGCCCGGCTCCGTCGCCGCCGCGCAGCGCTTCATAGTGGGACGAGCGGATCTGATCCACCAGGCGCTCGATGTCGGAGCGGGGGACGTTGTAGTGTGCGAGCACGCGGGCGAAGATCTCGATCGAGGTCTCGAACTCCTCCGGGATCACGACGTCGGCGCCGAGCCGGCCGAGCTCGGGGATTTCCGTCACGTAACGGGTGCGCGCGATGATGTGAAGGCGGGCGTTGAGACTGCGCCCCACGCGCACCATGCGGCGAGTCGCCGCGGGGTCGGAGATCGCGACCACCAACATGCGGGCGCGCTCTGCACCGAGGGCGCGCAGGATCTCTTCGCGGGTGGCATCACCGTAGAAGGCGGGCTCGCCGCGCGCGCGGGCCTGCTGGACGGTCTGGGCGTTGAGCTCGACGATGAGATAGGGCGCCCGGATGGATCGCAGCGCGGCCGTGAGGTTGCGCCCATTCAGGCCGTACCCGGCGACGATGACGTGGTCGGTGAGCGGCTGCTCGGCAACGGCGATGGCCCCGGGGCGGAGCCCCGGCAAGAGACGGTCGAGCGGGACCAACCGCTCCAGCCCATCGAGCAGCGCCGGGCCACCCTGCAGCAGAAAGGGTGTGACGAGCATCGTCAGCACGGCCACCGCGAGAAACGTCTGATACAGGCCCTCCGACAAGAGCCCGGTCCCGCGGCCTTCACGCGCCAGCACGAAGGAGAACTCGCCGATCTGCGAGACGGCGAGGCCGGCTAGGAGGGCCACGCGCCCCGAGTACCCCATCACCACCGGGCCGACGGCCGCGAGCAGGGCCTTCCCACCCATGATCACGGCGACCCCGCCCAGGGCAAGCGCTGGGTGCTCAAGCAGGAACTCGACCTGCACGAGCATGCCGACCGCGACGAAGAACAGCGAAATGAACACGTCGCGGAACGGCAAGAGCTCGGCCATCGCCTGGTGGCCGTAGTCGGACTCCGAGATGACGAGGCCCGCCAGAAACGCGCCCAGGGCGAGCGACGCGCCCGCCGCCGCGGTTCCCAGGGCCGTGAGGGTCCCGACCAGGATGACCGCGATCAGGAACAACTCCCGGCTCCGGGTCTTGAGGATCTCGGCGAGGGCGCGCGGGACCACGGTCCGGGCCAGCACCAGTACGCTGATGACGACGAGCACCGCCTTGCCGAGAGCCAGGAACAGCGCTCCGGCACCGCCGCCCGACCGCCCGGCGAGGAACGGGAGGACGAGCATCATGGGCACGACGCACAGGTCCTGGAAGATCAGCACTCCGGTAGCGAGGCGGCCGTGGGGAGCATCGATCTCCCCCTTGTCGGTGAGTCCCTTGAGGACGATGGCGGTGCTGGAGAGCGCGACGAGAAAGCCCAAGAGCAGCGACACCCGCCAGCTGAGATGGAGGGCCATGGCGAGCACGCAACTGAGGGCCACCGTGAGGCCGACCTGCGCACCGCCCCCGGCGACGACCTGCCGTCCCATCTCGCGCAGCCGGCTCAAGGAGAACTCGATGCCGATGGTAAAGAGCAGCAGGATGACGCCGACTTCCGCCAGGCTCTCGACCTGGTGCACGTCCGACACCAGGCCGAGTGCGTTGGGGCCGAGCAGGACGCCCGCGACGATGAACCCCGGGAGGGCGGGGAGCTTGATACGGTGGAACACCAGGATGACGAGCAGGGAGACGGCGAAGATGATCGCCAGGTCTTTGAGGACGTGGTACTCGCTCATGGTGGGTCGCGGTATGTCATTGCGTCGGGCCCAGTTGGGGTTGGCGGTGATGCAGGGCACACGTCTCGTGTGAAGACCATAATGGAAAGCCGGGTCGCGGGGTGCAAGGTTGTGGCGCGCATTTCGTGCAGCATTACTCCCGAACACCCCGGGGGATCATTAGACGTGGGCACGAGCCGGTTCAGACTCCTGCGGCAGGACGACGCCGTTCGCGACGCCGAGTTGTCGCGCACGGAGGCGCAGCTGCGCGCCACGGCGCGCCAGCAGGAGGCGGTGGCCCACATCGGCCAACGCGCGCTGGCCGGCGCTCCGCCGGACGAGCTCATCGCGGGTGCCGTGGCCATCGTGGCGCGCGTGCTCGAAGTCCCGTTCGCCAGCGTGCTCGAGCTGCGCCCGGAAAGCCGCACGCTGCTGCTGCGCGCCGGGGTGGGTTGGCGTGACGGCGCCGTCGGGCGCACAGTGTTGCCGACCGATGCGGACTCGCATGCGGGGTTTGTGCTCCGCTCGACGGGCCCGGTGGTGGTAGAGGACCTGGCCACGGACGCCCGCTTCGGCAGCGCGCCGCTCCTGGCGGCGCAGGGCGTGGTCGCGAGCCTGAGCGTCCTGGTGCACGGCAAGGGCCGCCCCTTCGGAATCCTGGGCGTGCACACGGCGCAGCCCCGCGAGTTCACGATCCACGACACGCATTTCCTCCAGGCGGTGGCGAACGTCCTGGCCACCGCGATCGATCGCGCGCACGCCGAGGAGGCGTTGCGACGGAGCGAGGAGCACTTCCGCTCGCTCATCGAGAACGGGTCGGACATCGTCACGATCGTGGGCGATAACGGCGTGTTCCGCTACGCCAGCCCGTCAGTGGAACGCGTGCTGGGGTACGCGCCGCGGGAGCTGCTCGAGCGCAACGCGTTCGACTACGTCCACCCGGACGACATTCCGGTGGTGGCGGAGGCGCTGGCGGGCGCGATACACCACCCCGGGGTCCCCCAGGCCGCGCAGTTCCGGTTCCGGGCGCGGGACGGCGTCTGGCGGTTGCTCGAGGCGGTAGGCCAGGCGCGCGTCGGTCCGGGGGACGCTGCCCAGCTGATCGTCAACGCTCGGGACGTCACCGAGCGGCGACGCCAGGAGCGGGCGTTGCGCGAGAACAAGGAGCGGCTGCGGACGGTCATCGCCGGCGCACCGCTCGTGCTGTTCGCGCTCGATCACGAAGCGGTCTTCACAATGGTCGAGGGGCGCGGGCTCGACGCCGTCGGAATGCGGCCTGCGCTGCTCATCGGCCGCTCGGCATTCGAGCTGTTCGCGGACCTGCCGCAGGCGCTCGCGGACGTACGCCGCGCCCTCACGGGGGAGACGTTTTCATCCACGGTCGAGATCTTCGGCGTCGTGTTCGAGGCGTGGTACTCGCCGGTCCGCGACGTGGATGGAAGGGTGGCCGGCGTGATCGGCGTCGGGACCGACGTCTCCGAGCGGTGCCGGGCGGAAGTCGCGCTGCGCCGCTCGGAGGAGAGCCACCGCGCTCTGGTGCAGCACGCCTCCTACGCGATCTACCGGTCCAGCGTCGACGGGCGGTTCCTCACCGTAAACCCCGCGCTCGTGCGGATGCTCGGCTACGAGTCCGAGCAGCAGCTGCTGGCCGTCGACCTCGCCGTCGACATCTACGCGGACCCGGACGAGCGCCAGCGGATCCTCGCGCGCTTCGAGGGCGCAGACGTGGTCGAAGGCGTGGAGGTCGCATGGCGGCGCCGGGACGGGGAAGAAATCCTGGTGCGACTCTCGGGCCGCGCGGTGCGGCGCCCCGGAGGCGCGATCGACTGCTTCGAGACCATCGCGGAGGACGTGACGGAGCGGCGCGCGCTCGAGGAGCAGCTGCGCCAATCCCAGAAGATGGAGGCGATCGGCCAGCTCACCGGCGGCATCGCCCACGACTTCAACAATCTGCTTACTATCATCCTCGCGAACGCCCAGCTGGTCGCGAAGGCCCTCCCCGCGGGCCACGCGGATGCCAACGCGGACCTGCGGGACGTGATGTCGGCGGCGCTGCGCGGCCGCGTGATGGTGAAGGAGCTGCTCGGCTTCGCCCGTCGCTCCCGCCTCGAGCTCCAGTCGGTCCACCTCGGCGGGCTCATCGGCGATCTGTCCGGGTTCCTGCGCCGCATCCTGCCGGCCGATGTCGAGATCGTCACCGCGAGCGAGGAGGACTTGCCCGACGTGCGCGCCGATGTCCACGCCACGGAGCAAATCCTCTTCAACCTCGTGACCAATGCCCGCGACGCGATGCCGGACGGCGGCGTGCTGCGGATCGAGACCCGGCGCGTGCACCTGACCGAGGATCAGCGGCAGGCATGGGGATCGGTGCGGGCGGGCGAGCACGTCTGCCTCTCGGTGGGTGACACCGGCGTCGGAATGGACGAGGAGACACGCACGCACATGTTCGAGCCCTTCTTCACCACCAAGCCCGCGGGGAAGGGGACCGGCCTCGGGCTGTCCACGGTGTACGGCCTGGTCAAGCAGCACGGCGGCGGCATCGACGTGGACAGCGAGCCGGGGAAGGGAACGCGATTCCGGATTTATTTCCCCACGGCCGACGGGGTGGCCGCTGTGGTACGCCCCCTCCCGGGCGTCGCCGAGGTTCGCGGCGGCCTCGAGACGATCCTGGTCGTGGAGGACGACGACCAGCTGCGCCGCTCCGTCAAGCGCATTCTCGAAGCGGCCGGGTATCAGATTGTCACCGCGGCGGACGGCCTCGAGGCACTCGAGGCGCTGCGCCAGACGACGGGCGTGCGGCTCGTGTTCTCGGATCTCGTCATGCCGCGACTGGGGGGCCGCGCGCTGTACGACGCCGCGCGTCGCGAGGGCCACACCACACCGTTCCTGTTCGCCAGCGGCTACTCGGACCCTGACCGGGCTGCGAGTCTCGACCCGTCGGTTCCGCTGCTCCACAAGCCGTGGACGGAGGAAGACCTGCTGGGGCGCATCAGGGCGATTCTAGACAGGGAGCAGGGAGCCGGGAACGGGAAGCCGTAACGGCCGCCACACGCCGAACGACGGCGTCAGCCGTCCAGCACTTCTCTCACCTTCCGCGCGAGCGTGTCCGGCACGAACGGCTTCTGAAGGAACGCGACGCCGGCGCTCAGGACCCCCTGGCGGACCATCGCGTCGTCGGTATAGCCGGACGTGTACAGCACCTTCATGCTAGGCCGCTCGGGAGCCAGCCGCTCCGCGAGCTCGCGGCCGCTCATGCCGGGCATGACGACGTCGGTCACGAGGATGTCGATCCCCTCCAGGTGGCGCGCGGACAGCTGCAGGGCGGACGGCCCGTCGGCGGCCTCGAGCACCCGGTAGCCGCGGGCCTCGAGACTGCGGCGGGCCAGCGTGCGTACCGGCGCCGCGTCCTCGACCAAGAGCACCGTCTCGTCGCCGCCCCGCACCCGCTGCGGCTCGGGGGCGGGCACGGGACTCTCGGCGACGCCGGGCACGCGGGGGAGGTAGATCTTGACGGTCGTCCCGTGCCCCGCCTCGCTGTAGACCCAGATGTAGCCGCCGCTCTGCTTGACGATCCCGTACACCGTGGCGAGGCCGAGGCCGGTGCCCTTCCCGACTTCCTTGGTCGTGAAGAACGGCTCGAACAGGTGTGCCTGGGTCGTCTCATCCATGCCGACGCCGGTGTCCGCGACCGCCAGGCAGACGTAATCGCCGGCGGGCATGCGGTGGCGCCGCTCGACGTGCTCCTCGTGGAGCGTGACGCGCGTCGTCCCGATGCTCAGCCGGCCGCCGCCGGGCATGGCGTCGCGGGCGTTGACGGCGAGGTTCAGGAGCACCTGCTCGAGCTGCCCCGGGTCGGCGTTGACCGTGCCCGCGGCGGGATCGCGCGAGGTGGCGAGCTCGACGTCTTCGCCGAGCAGTCGCCGCAGCATCCGGTCCATGTTCGCGACCACGGCATTGACGTCGAGCACTTTGGGCGCGAGCACCTGGCGACGGCTGAATGCCAGCAGCTGCCGGGTGAGCTCCGCGGCTCGAAGCCCCGCGTGCCGGATTTCTTCGGCGTCCTCGCGCCGCGCGTCGCCGACCGGGGTGTTGTGCAACAGCAGCTGGGTCGAACCCAAGATGGCGGTCAACAGGTTGTTGAAATCGTGCGCGATACCGCCCGCGAGCTGCCCCACGGCTTCCATCTTCTGCGACTGGCGCAGCTGCGCCTCGAGCTGCCGCTGTGCGCTCACGTCGCGCGCGAGCACGAGCCGGGCGTGCCGGTTCGCGAACTCGAGGGGCCGGGCGACGAGATCCACGTCGAAACGCTGGCCCTGCTTCGTCCAGTGACGGACTCCGGCGCGTACGGCACCGTCGTCGGGCCGGCGCGCCAGCTCCTCGTCGAGTCGGCTCTGCTCCTCGGGCGGGCAAATATCGCGCAGTGTGAGCTGCAGGAACTCGGACTCCGTGTGCCCGTAGCGGGCGACGGCCGCCCCGTTCACCGCCAGGATGCGCAGTGTCTCGCAGTCGTACACGAACATCGGCTCGGGATTGGTCTCGAACAGCAGCCGGTATTTGCGCTCGCTCTCGTGCAGCTGCTCCTCGGTCCGCTTCCGCTCGATCGCCATGGCGATCTGCGTCGACACGAACTGCAGGACGTGCTTCTCCGTGTCGCGGTAGCGGACGCCGGGGGTGTAGGTCTGCGCGACCAGCACGCCGATGGTGCGGTCGCCGATCTTCAAGGGGACGCCGACCCAGTCGATGGAGGCGGGCCCGATCAGCTCGACCTCGCCGCGCCGCTCGAGCTCGGCGTGCACCTCCGGGGTGACCAGCAAGGGCTGGCCGGTCCGGAGCACGTATTCGGTCAGTCCCTTGCCGGGTTTCTTGGATGGGAAGTCCGAGTCGTACTCGTCCACGTGGTATGGGAAGGTCAGGTGATCGTTCGCGGCGTCGTACAGCGCGATATAGAAGTTCTTCGCCGGCATCAGCTCACCCACGATCCGATGGATCGCGCCGAACAGCTCCTGCAGGGTGCGCGCGGCATGGGCGGCTTCGGAGATCCGATAGGTGGCGAGCTGAATCTGTTCGGCCCGCTTCGCGTCCGTGACGTCGCGGAAGGTCCACACCCGTCCGACGCTCTTCCCGGTGATCCGCTGGGGTTGGGAGAAGCGCTCGTAGATGCGGCCGTCCTTGAAGGTCAGGACGTCGAAGCTGGACGCGTCCGGGCGCGCGTACAGCTCGCGGATCTTGTTCAGGAATCCCGCCGGGTCGACGACCTGCTCCAGCACGAACGCGAGCGTCTGGGCGCTGTCCTTGGCCTCGAGGATCGAGTCGGGGATCCGCCACAGCTCGGCGAAGATGCGGTTGAAGCTGATGATGTGGCCCGCCAGATCCACCACGAGGATCCCGTCGGTCGTGGATTCGAACGTCGCGTTGAGCAAGGACAGTGTCTCCCGCAGATCCCGCTCTGTACGCTGCCGCTCGGTGATGTCGCGGTAGGTCACGACGATCGCGCGGATGGCCGGATCGTCCAGGCGGTTCACGCCGACCGCCTCGAGCCGGCGCCAGCTCCCGTCCTTGTGCAGGGCGCGCAGCTCCGTCTTGACGAGGTGGCCGGGTCGTTGCATGAGCTCGCCGAACAGCTCCAGGGCGTCGGCGCGGTCGTCGGGGTGGACGAGCTCGAAGGCGCTCCGTCCCACGTTCTCGGTCGCGCCGTAGCCCAGCACCGGCTGGGTGGATGGGCTGGCGTAGATCACCGTTCCGTCCGGCGCGAGCAGCGTGATGACGTCGCTCGAGTGCTCGACCAGCGCGCGGAACCGCTGCTCGCTCGCGCGCAGCCGCTCGGCCGCCCGCTTGCGATCGGTGATGTCCCGGCCCACCAGCACCACCTGATCGCCGCTCATGGGCGAGATCGCCCCGGAAAACCACACCTCGCGGCCCGCGATTGGCAGACTGTACTCAAAGTGGACCGTCGTCCGGGTCGCGAGCGCGGTGCGGATGTACTCCATGAATTGCTCCGCTTGGGCGGGGTCGAACACTTCCCGCAGCGTCTTGCCGAGCAGTTCGGCGGCCGGGCGATACAGCAGCGATGGATTGGTGGGAGCGATCTTGACGTAGCGACCCTCGGCGTCGAGCACGAGGATGACGTCGTCGATTGCCGCGAACAACGCCTCGAGCTCGGCATCGGCGTCGCGGGCCACGGGTGCCGCGGGTTTTGCGGTGGTCATTCTCCGGGGCACCAATACTCACCCGGCGACCACCCGGGGGCAACTCCCTCGGCGACCGGGGTGACGGGCGTCACGCCCCTGGCGCTGCGCTCACTGGTCGAGGACCTCCCGCACCTTGCGGGCGATGGCATCCGGGGTGAACGGCTTCTGCACGTAGGCGGAGCCGGGCTCGAGCACGCCGTGCCGCGTGACGGCGTCGTCGGTGTAGCCCGACATGAAGATCACCCGGGCGTCGGGGCGCAGGTCCGCCAGCCGGCTGGCGAGCTCGCGGCCGTTGAGGCCCGGCATTACGACGTCCGTGAGGAGGAGGTGGATGGTGCCCGAGTATCGGGTCGCGATGTCCAAGGCGGCCTCGGCGCTGGGCGCTTCGAGCACCGAATAGCCATGGCGCTCGAGCACCTGGCGGGCCACGTTCCGCACCGGGGCTTCGTCCTCGACCACCAGCACCGTCTCCGTCCCCCGCGCCGGGCGTGTCCGCGCTGGCGCGGGCGCGGCCGCGCGCTCGGCCAGTTCCTCCACCCGCGGCAGGTACAGCTTGAAGGTGGTGCCGTGCCCGACCTCGCTGTACACCCAGATGAATCCGCCGCTCTGCTTGATGATGCCGTAGACGGTGGCGAGCCCCAGACCCGTGCCTTTGCCCTTCTCCTTGGTCGTGAAGAACGGCTCGAACATGTGGGCCTGGGTTTCTTCGCTCATCCCGATGCCGGTGTCCGAGACCGCGAGCATCACAAACGGGCCCGCGCGGGCCGGGTAGTGGTCGGCGGCGTACGCCTCGTCCAAATCCACGTTGGCCGTCTCCAGCGTGAGCTTGCCCCCGCTCGGCATCGCGTCGCGCGCGTTCACGGCCAGGTTCATGACCACTTGCTCGAGCTGGCCTGGATCGGCCTTGACCCGCCCCGTGGTGGGTGCGAGCCGCGTGCTGAGCTCGACGTCTTCGCCCAGGAGCCGGCGCAGCATCTTCTCGAGGTCCGAGACCAGCTTGTTGACCTCGAGCACCGTCGGCTGCAGCACCTGCTGGCGGCTGAACGCCAGCAGCTGGCGCGTCAGTCCGGCGGCGCGATCGGCGGCCTTGTGGATCTCGTCGGCGTCCTGGCGACGGGGGTCGGTGGCGCCCAGGTCCTCGAGCAGGAGGTCGGCGTAGCCCGTGATGGCCGTGAGGATGTTGTTGAAGTCGTGCGCGATGCCGCCCGCCAGCCGGCCCACCGCTTCCATCTTCTGGGCTTGCCGCAGCTGCTGCTCGAGCTGAACGCGCTCCGTGACATCGCGCCCGATTCCCAGGATACCGACCAGCCGACCCTCGCGGAGCTGGGGGGTCGCAGAGAACTCTCCGACGCGGTAGTCGCCCTTCGCGGTCTGCACGCGGAACTGGCTGGCGGGGCGGAGCTCCCCGCGGACCACCCGCCCGAGCAGCTCGAGTGCGAGCGGCAGATCTTCGGGATGCACCAGCCGCTCGAACGGCCGGCCCACCCATTCCTCGCGCCGCCAGCCGGCGATCGTCTCGAACGCCGGGTTGAGGGAGGCGATGGTGCCTTCGGGAGAGAGTGCGAAGATGATGTCCCGCACGCCTTCGACGAGCGTCCGGTAGCGCTCCTCGGACTCCCGCAGCGCCGCCTCGGCCGTGCGGCGCTCCGAGACGTCGCGGAAGTTCACCACGATGGCACCCACCGCGGGCTCCGCGAGGCGGTCGACTGCTACGGCGTCGATATGGCGCCACGAGCCGTCCTTATGGCGCCAGCGGAGCTCCAGGCCGGCGGGCGTGCCGGGGCTCGCGACGATGTCGCGCAGCGCGGCGTTGATCCGCGGCAGGTCGTCGGGATGCACGCGCTCGAACGCGGGACGACCCACCAGCTCGGCCGGGGCGAAGCCCAGCAGGCGCTCGATGGAGTGGCTGGCGAACAGCAGGGTCCCGTCGGGGGCGACGAGGGCGACGACGTCCGCGCCGTGCTCGATCAGCGCGCGAAAGCGCTCCTCGCCCTGGCGCCGGGCTTCTTCCGCGCGGGCCTGCTCGGCCTGCGCGCGCCGCAGGTCGAGGGCGCGCAGCACGGCGGGGCCCACGCGCTCGAGGTGGTGCTTCACGACGTAGTCCGCGGCGCCCGCCTTGATGTACTCCGCCGCCGTTTCTTCGTCGAGGCTGCCGGTGACGACGATGACGGGCGTATCCGGGGCTGCGAGGAGCGCGATGCGGAGCGCGTCGGCCGCCCCGAACGTGGGGAGCGAGTGGTCCGTCAGAATGATGTCGGGGGCGAAGGTCTGCAGCGCCTCCCGGTATGCGCGTTCGGAGTCGACGCGGCGCGCCGCCCCGGTGATGCCGGCGCGGCGCAGCTCTCGCTCGATCAGCGCCGCGTCGTCCGCGACGTCCTCGACCATCAGGACGCGCACGAGATCCGGCATCGGATCAGCGCGGCTGCTCGTTCAAGAGCAACCAGTAGAGCCCGACCTCGGAGACGGCGCGCGCGAAGGCCTCGAAGTCCACCGGCTTGACGATGTAGCTGTTGGCGCCGAGGCGGTACGCGGCCGCGATGTCGGGCTCTTCCTTGGACGAGGTGAGCACCACCACCGGCAGCGCACGCGTACGCTCGTCGCCCTTGAGCCGGCGCAGCACTTCCAGCCCGTCCACTTTCGGGAGCTTCAAATCGAGCAGAATTACGCGCGGCGCGACGCCGATGTCGCGCAGCGGATGGCTCTGCTCGCCAAAGAAGAATTCCAGGGCCTCGGCCCCGTCGCGAGCCACGAACACCTGATTCGCGAGATTCCGGGTCTTGAGGGCGCGCAAGGTGAGCTCCACGTCGCTCGGGTTGTCCTCGACCAGCAGGATCTCGACTTCCGAATGCCCGGTCATGCGTTCACTCGTCGTGGCAGGATGGAGGGTAACCGTGGCATGCACACGTACTGGGGACGGGCGATGCCACGCTAGGGTGTTTTTGCGGCACTGAGGGGCGCTTTTGCGGCATTCCTGAAGACAAGACGGCTTGAGTGAATCACCGTCGAGGTTGGGCGTGCGGTCCCTCCCTCTAGACCTCCAGCGATTGCACCCAAGCCGCCTGATCTGTTCGCATCGCCGACGCGGACATGTGACCGCGCGGCGCAGGACTGCGCGACGATACGATACCGCGCGGGCGCAATCAAGTCTGTGGCACACGCGCAACAATCTAATGCGATTGGACCGTGAAACTCCCGAGGCAGGACTCGAACCTGCGACCCGCCGGTTAACAGCCGGCTGCTCTACCAGCTGAGCTACTCGGGAAGGCGTGGACAAATATCGTGTGAGCAGCCATGGAGTTCAACCGGGTCGCCGATGCACCGGCAGGTCCGCCAGCACCATGCCCACCAGGATCAACGCGCCGCCACCCCACTGCACCATGGAGAGCCGCTCCCCGAGGACGAGCCACGACGTCGAGGCCGCAAACAGCGGCTCGAAACAGAAGATCAGCGCGGCGCGCGCGCTCGACATCTCCCGCTGGGCCCGCATCTGCAGCAGGAAGCAGACGGTGCTCGCGAACAGGATCGTGTAGAGGAGCGCGCCGCTGAAGCGCGGCGTCCAGTGGATGTGGGGGCGCTCGAACAGGGCGGTCGCGAGCGCGGCGACGACGGCGGTGGCGGCGATCTGGATGAACACGAGGCGCCGCGCATCATAGCGCCGCGCAAGCTCGGTGACCGCCACGATCTGGCCGCCGAAACAGACGGCGCAAATCAGCGTCAGGAGATCCCCCCGATTCAAGCCACCGGCGTCCGGCGCGGTGAGCAAATAGATACCCAGGATGGCGAGGCCGAGGGCCGCGGCGGTGAGCCAGCGGGGCCGCTCCCCCAGCAGGCTCAGGGCGATCACCGGCGCGAGCACCGACGACACGGCGACGATGAACGCCGAGCGCGAGGGGGTAGTGGTTACGAGTCCCGCGGTCTGCGCGATGAATCCGACGGCGACGAGGGCGCCGAGCAAGACGCCGCCCCAGAGCTCCCGGCCGGCAGGGCGCGGGCGGAACCGGGTTCCCGGGGCGAGCGCGAGTGCGGCGAGGCCGAAACGTACCGTCAGGAACGCGAACGGTGTCGCGTCCGCCAGCGCGCTCTTCACCGCCACGAAGCTCGTGCCCCACAGCGCGGTCGCGAGCAGCAATGCGAGGTCCGCCTGCCGCCGCGTCATCGCGCCCTCCGGGAGGTCACGCGACGTCCCTGAGGTAGCGTCCCGTGGGAGAATCGGCGCTGCGAGCGATGTCCTCCGGGGTTCCCTGCGCGACGACGCGCCCGCCCGCGTCGCCGGCACCCGGTCCCATTTCGATCACCCAGTCGGCCCGCTTGACGACGTCGAGATGGTGCTCGATCACGAGCACCGTGTGGCCGGCGTCGACGAGGCGGTCGAGCACGCGGCACAGCGTCCGGACGTCGTCGAGGTGCAAGCCGGTCGTCGGCTCGTCGAGGATGTAGAGCTTGCGCCCCGCGCGGGCTTTCCCCCCCGCGAGCGCCAGCTCGCGGGCGATCTTCAGGCGCTGCGCCTCGCCGCCCGAGAGCGTGGTCGCCGGCTGGCCGAGCCGCAGGTAACCGAGCCCGACCTGTTGCAGGTGCCACAGGGCGCGGGCCAGCCGCGGCTGGCGGTGAAACCGCCGCAGCGCCTGATCCACGGTCCATTCGAGCACGTCGTGGATGGAGCTGCCACCGAGCTTCACCTCGAGCACCTCCTTCTTGAAGCGCTTGCCGGCGCAGACCTCACACGGCACGAACACATTGGCGAGGAACACCATCTCGACCAGCACGTGCCCCGCTCCTTCACACGCGTCGCACCGCCCCCCGGCCACGTTGAACGAAAACGTGCTGGGTGTGTACGCCCTCGCGCGGGCGAGCGGCTCGGCCGCGAATAAGGCCCGCAGCTCGTCGAATGCCTTGATGTACGTGATGGGGTTGGAGCGTGGCGTCCGGCCGATGGGGGCCTGATCCACGAGCACCACGTCGCTGATCGCTTGCCAGCCGTCGAGCGCTCGCACCTCGCCCACCGGCTCGCCGAGATGCTGCTTCGCGCCGTGCGTCCCCGTGAGCCGCGACTCGAGCTGCCGGAACAGCACGTCGTGCACCAGGGTCGACTTGCCGGACCCCGACACACCCGTCACCGCGGTGAGGGTGCCCAGTGGAATGCGCGTGTCGACGTCCCGGAGGTTGTGCAAGCGGGCGCCTTTCACCTCGAGCCAGCGCCGCGCCGGACGGCGCGCCGACGGCACCCCGATACACTTCTCTCCCGACAGGTACTGTCCGGTGAGCGTCCCCGCCGCGCGCACCGCGGCGGCCGGCCCCTGGTACACGAGCTCGCCCCCCGCCTCGCCGCTTGCGGGCCCCAACTCCACCATCCAGTCGGCGGCGCGCATGGCGGCAGGGTCGTGCTCGACGACCACGACGGTGTTGCCGCCGTCGGCCAGCCGCCGCAACAGGCCGAGCAGCCGGCCGGTATCCGCGGGATGCAGGCCGATGGTCGGCTCGTCGAGCACGTATAGGGTGTCGACGAGGTGCGAGCCCAGGGCGTTGGATAGCGCGATGCGCTGCGCCTCGCCCCCAGACAGCGTGCGCGTCAAGCGGTCGAGGGTGAGGTAGCCCAGCCCGACGTCGTTCACGAACGAGACTCGTGCCGCGAGCTCGGCCAGAATGTGCACCGCCACCGACCGCTGGAACGGCGTCAGCTCGAGCGCCCCGATCCAGTCGCGCAGGGCGCCGGCCGAAAGCGCGGCGACGTCCGCGATCGTCCGACCGCCCACGCGGACCGCGAGCGCTTCGGGCTTGAGCCGCGCGCCGCCGCAGGCGGGACAGACTTTCGCCAGCTGGTATTGCCGCAGGAATACGCGGATGTACTGCTTGTACCGTTTCGCCTCGAGGCGCTGCAGGAAAGGCAGCATACCGAGGAATCGACCGCTGGCGCCGTTGAGCAGGAAATGTCGGGCCTTACCCGTCAGGTCCTCCCACGGCGCATCGAGCGGGATGCCCTTGGCCCGCGCGGTCTCGCGCAGGATGCGACGGCGGCCCTCATAGCGCGGCTTGGTCCACGGATCGAGCGCGCCCTGCGCGAGGGTCTTCCGGGCTTGGGGCACGATGAGCGATTCGTCGTACTCCAGGACGGCGCCGAAGCCGTTGCACCCGGGGCAGGCACCCCGCGGGTTGTTGAACGAAAACAGGATCGGCGTGAGCGCGGGCGCTGCCGTGCCGCAGTTCGAGCACGTGGGGTGAGCCGAGAAGCGACGGCGGTCGCCGTTGTCGAGCGCGACGGCAACCCCCTCGCCTTCGTTGAAGGCGGTAGCGACCGCGTCGGCGAGTCGCCCCCGCGTCGCATCGGAAGCCGGGAGGCGGTCCACCACCACGAGGACTTCCTGCGCCTCGCGCACCCGCTGCTCGGCATCGGGCGGGTCGAGACGGGCCAGGACGCCGTCGAGCTGGGCCCGCACGAACCCCGCCGCACGGAGCTGAGCCGCCACCTCGACGTCCGGCCGGTGCGCGCTCGCAGGGAGCGGGAAGGTCATCAGGATAGGTAGGGGTGCAGCATGCTGGGCCCCTACGTCCACCAATGCGTCCACCACTTCCTGGACGGTGTCGACTTTCACAACACTCCCGCACTTCACGCAGTGCTGCGTGCCGGTGCGCGCCCATAAGAGCCGCAAAAAATCGTAGATCTCCGTGGCCGTCCCGACGGTCGAGCGGCTGCTCGTCGTCGGGTTCTTCTGCTCGATGGCGACCGCTGGTGAGATCCCCTCGATCGCGTCGACCAGTGGTTTCGGCATCCGCTCGAGGAACTGCTTGGCATATGTCGAGAGCGACTCGATGTAGCGGCGTTGGCCCTCGGCGTAGAGGGTATCGAACGCCAGCGAGCTCTTGCCGGACCCCGACGGTCCGGTGACGACCGAGAGGGCGCACCGCGGCAGCTCGACGGTGATCCCCTTGAGATTGTGCTGCCGCGCATTGCGGATGATCACGCGGTCGGGTGAGCGAGGCATAACCCCATAACATAACAGCGGCTCGGGATCGGGGAATCGGGGCGCGGGCAAGTCGGGCCCGAGCACCTAGCCCCGAGCCCCGAGCGCCCCTAGTTTCGCCCCCAATGGCCCTCGCCCTCACGCCACGCCTGCTGCGCCGCGGGCTGGAACTCTTCGCCATCATCTCGCTGGCCGGTGTCATCGTCGTGCTCGCCGTCTATGGCGAGAACGTCCAGGCGGTCGGGAGCGCGCTGCTGCACCTCCACTGGGGATGGCTGGTGGTCGGGCTGGGACTCGCCTCGATGGACTGGATCGGCGGTGGGTTGCGGTTGTGGGTCGTAGCCCGGCACGTCCACCCGGGTGTCCGGCTGAAGGACATGATCATTGCCGGGGGTATGAGCGCGTGGGCGGCATACCTCACGCCGTTCCAGTCCGGTGCCGGGCCCACCATGATGTGGGTGATGCGCCGCGCCGGCGTGCGACTCCCCGAAGCGATGACGTCCACCTTCATGACGTTCGTCGCCACCGTGGTGTTCTTCGCCACCGCGGGACCGCTCGCCATCTACCTCGGTGCCGGCAAGTCCCTCGAGCAGCATAACGTGATCCTGGGGATCACCTACTACGGCCTGTTCCGCACCAGCCTCACGATCTTCGGAATCCTGGGCATCGTGATGCTGATCGCGATGGTGTTCCCGGCCTGGCTGCGGGATGCCGTGCATTGGCTGGCCGGCCGCCTCGAGCGCAGGAGCCACCGAATCGCGGCCCGCATCGAGCAGCTGCGCGAGGGGATCGACCGGGCGCATGAATGCATGGTTGCGTTCGGCAACCCGAAGGGCTGGCTGGCGCTGTTTTGGGCCGTCTTGCTCTCGGCGCCGTCCCATGCCAACAAGCTGCTCGCGGGGTACGTCGCGCTGCGTACGCTCGGCATCCCCGCCAACTTCGTCGACATCCTCCTGCTCCAGACGTTCATCACCTTCCTCCTGTACTTCGCACCGACGCCCGGTTCCGCCGGGCTGGCCGAATTCCTGTCCGCGGCGGTGATGCAGATCTATGTCGGGCCTTCGCAGCTGCCGTTGTACGCGCTCATCTGGCGGTTCATCAACAGCTACGCGACGGTGATCACCGGCTCGCTGCTCTTCTGGCACTGGCTGCGGAGCGGGCTGGTCGGGCGGGAGGAAGCGGTGAACATCGCGTAAAGTGTGTTTCCTTGCGCGGTTACGCCGTCGGGCGTAACTTCCGCCTCCCAGATGGCATTGCTCGAACTCGGCGGCAAGAGGTTCACCATCCCGGTGGGCGAGGTGACGCTCGGCAGCGATGCCAGCTGCGCAATCCCCCTCAGCGGCGCCGCCGTGCTTCCGCGGCACGCCCTGCTCCAGGGCCAGGCCGACGGGCAGGTGATCATCCGGAAAGTGTCCCCCGCCGCCGACGTCCTCATCAACGGCGTCCGCCTCGGCGCCGAGCCGACACCCCTCCTGCACGGCGACAAGGTCGAGGTCGGCGGTCACGAGCTCACCTTCGTGGATGAGCGGCGGTCAGGGAGCACGCAGTTCGTGAAGGCGTTCACACCTGAGACGGCCGCCGGACCGCCCAAGGCCGGCGTCAAACCGCCGGCCATCGGCGTGACGGGCGGTCGGGTTGTAAGTCTCACGGACGGCCGTGAGTACGTGATCGCCGCGGCGTCGCTGGTGTTCGGCCGCGAGGCGGGGTGCGACGTGGTGGTAGCGGGGAAGGACGTTTCGCGCCGGCACGCCGAGATCGTCCAGACGCCAAAGGGCTATCTGCTGGTCGACACGAGTACCAACGGGACGTTCGTGAACGAGGAGCGCGTGGAGGGTCAGCGGATCCTCGCCCGGACCGACGTGATTCGGCTGGGCGACGAGCAGTTTCGCTTCTATGCGGACGCGGCGCCCGCCACTGCGGCTCCCCCCCCTCCACCGGGGCCGGCCGCTAGCCCGCCGCAGGCCGCGCCCACCCCCCCAGCCCCGTCTCCGGGGACGCAGCCGGTGGGTGGGTCGGGCCAGGCGGCGCCCCCGCCCGGCGCCGGCGATCGTCTGAGACATACCGTTCATGGCCTCGAAGCCTACGTGCCGCCTTCCCCCCGTGCTGCGGCGGGCGGCTCGCTGGCGAGCTTCCTCGTGCGGAGCGGCGGGCTCGCCGGTCAGCGCCTGTCGGTGAAGACGCCGGTGGTGAACATCGGGCGAGCCGATTACAACGACCTGGTCGTACCCGATCCGTCGGTGTCCACAAGCCACGCCAAGCTGCAGCGTCGGGAAGGGGTGTGGGTGCTCGTGGACCTCGATTCCACCAACGGCACGTTCGTGGATGGGGAGCAGGTGAAGGGCGACGCCCCGCTCGCTCCGGGCGCGACCGTGCGGCTTGGGGACGTGCAGCTCGTGTTCGAGCCGAGCGACGACGCCCTGAGCATCGTGAAGGGTGGCGGCACGCAGCTGCTCCGGACGCCGCACTCGACCGCACTCAATGTTCCTCCCAGGCCCGCATCGCCCCCTTCCCAGCCTCCTGCGTCACCTAGCCGCCCCCCCCCCAGCCCGCCGCTCAGGCCGCAGCCGCCCACCCCTTCACGGCCAGGCCCGAGGCCCAAGCGGCCGGCCGCCCAGCAGCCACCACCCAAAAAGGGCAAGGGCTGCGGCGGAAGTGCGGCGGCGCTGGTCGTGGTTGGTGGAGCGATCGTCGCCCTCCTCCACCGACTGCTGGCGTAGCGACGCCCCGTGCATATCACCTGCGCCGGTCGCACCGATGTCGGCATTATCCGCTCGGGGAATGAGGACAACTTTCTCATGGTCCCCGACCGTGGGATCTTTGTGGTCGCGGACGGCATGGGCGGGCACGCCGCCGGTGAAGTGGCGAGCGAGATGGCCGTCCGCTTCGTGGCGCGCGAGCTCGGGTCCTTGAAGAGTCTCTCGGACGACCAGGTGGCGGACCGGATGCGTACGTCGATCCGCGCTGCGAACGGGGCCATCTTCCAGCGTACGCTCACGGAGCACGACAAGCGCGGTATGGGAACCACCGTCACCGCCCTCGTGCTGTACGAAACGCGGTTCCTGATCGGCCAGGTGGGGGACAGCCGCGCCTACTTGTATCGCGATCAAAAGCTGTTACAGCTCACCAAAGATCACTCGTACGTCCAGGAGCAGGTCGACGCGGGGTATCTCACCCCGGAGCAGGCGCGCTCCCACCCGTACTCGAACGTGATCACCCGTTGTGTGGGCGCGAACAGCGATGTGATGCCGGACGTTTACCTCGGCACCGTGAAGCCGCGGGACCGGTTCCTGCTCGCCTCGGACGGCCTGACGGGGATGCTCGAAGACCCTCAGCTGGCGGAGCTCCTGGAGGCAGATCGGATGCCGCAGGAGCAGGTGGACGATCTGATCACCGAAGCAAACCGCCACGGCGGGCTCGACAACATCACGGCCATCATCATCCGGATCGATTCGGTGGATGCGACGGTGGGCGACGCCACCCAGATCACGCAGCCGGGCGTGCGACCGCGGTAAACGCGGCTCTCTGCTTCAGCCGCGGATCAGCGAGCGCTCTTTCTCGAGCAGGTTCACCACTTCCTCTCGCGGCAGCATCACGAGCTCCACCATCGCCCGCTCCGGGACTTGCGTGGCTGCCATCACGAACACGCGCAGCCGCCGCGCCGAGCGGTACAGCTCGGGCGCGACTCGCGGAAGCCCAAGATGGGCCGCCGCTTCCCCGCCTCCGAGCTGAGTCACCGTGCCGTCGCGCTTGACGAGCGGCAGATCGAGCGACAACATCGCGGTCTTGGCCGGGAAGTCCAGAAACAGCTCCCCCGGCGCGAGCCTCAGGTCCCGGGCGAGCCGGTCTTCCACTCGCTCGAGCAGGTCGGGGTCGTCGGACGGCCACGAGGGCGTGTCGGCGGGCAGCTCGGTGGCCGGGAGGTCGAGCACCCGCTTCGCGAGACGGCGCTCGCGGAGACTGCGGGCGAGGCCGGTCACGTCCTGTTGCAACAGCTCGTGGATCAGCCCGTCGTCGGTGGCGACCGCGACGGCGTCCGGCCGCACTCGACCGCCGGCGATGGCGCGGCGCACGAGACGCTTGAACATCGAGGTGGCGCTCCGCACCGCGTGGTGCCAGTACACGTTGCGATACATCTGATACTTGGCGAACAGCAGCGACTCGAGCGCCGCGAGGCCCTTCTCATGCAGCGCCAGCGTGGGATGCCCGTCCCCACCCGGGGCCAGGGTCAGCGACGTGAGCAGCCGGTCCACGTCGATCACGCCGTAGGGCACGCCGCACATCCAGGCGTCGCGGGACAGATAGTCGAGCTTGTCCACGTCGAGCGAGCCCGACACCAGACCGGCGAGGGGCTCGCGGGCCCGGCACTGGATCAGGGGCAGCAACCGCTCGGCCGGGATCCCCAGCTCTACCAGCCGCTGTGCCAGCTCGCCGTCCGCCAGGTGGCGCGCCGCCAGCTGCTCGTGGTGCGGCAGGCCGGCTTCCTCGAGCGAATGGGAGAAGGGATAGTGCCCGATGTCGTGCAACAGCGCGGCCAGCTTCAGGCGCACGCGGTCCGCGGGATCGAGCCGGAAGTCGCCCGCGGCTTCGAGCTGCGACAGCGCGCGGCGCGCGAGGTGGTACGCGCCGAGCGCGTGCTCGAAGCGGCTATGCGTGGCGCCGGGATAGACGAGGAAGGCGTGCCCCAGCTGGCGGACGTAACGCAGCCGCTGGACGGCGGGGGTGTCGACCACGGCCAGCGCTTCGGGATCGAGCCGGATGTTGTCCCAGAGCGGGTCGCGGACGACCTCGAACCGGGTCACGATGGCTGCCTCGGCGGCAATCCTATCCCCGTGGCCCCGCGTCCCCGACCGCGGCGTGCACCTGGTCCTGGAACTGGGCGAAGTTGTCCCGGAACATCTGTGCGAGCCGGTGGGCCTGTGCATCGTAGGCCGCCGGGTCGCTCCAGGTGCCGCGTGGCAAGAGCAGGTCGTCCGGCACGCCTGGGACCTGTAACGGGACTTCGACTCCAAACACGGGGTCGGGCGTGGTGGGGATGCGGTCGAGCTTCCCGACGAGCGCGGCGCGCACCATGGCGCGCGTGAGACCGAGCCGGATCCGCTGGCCCACGCTGTAGGGTCCGCCGGTCCACCCCGTGTTCACGAGCCAGCACTGCACGCCGTGGGTGGCGATCTTCTCGCCCAGGAGCGACGCGTAGACGTTGGGTTGAAGCGGCAGGAACGGGGCGCCGAAGCAGGTGGAGAACGTCGCTTTGGGCTCGGTCACTCCGCGCTCCGTGCCGGCGACCTTCGCGGTGTACCCCGACAGGAAGTGGTACATCGCTTGCGCCGGCGAGAGGCGAGCGATGGGCGGCATGATCCCGTACGCGTCGCAGGTGAGAAACAGGATGTGCGAGGGGTGCCCGCCCGCCCCGCCCGGGACGTGGTTCGGGATATAATGGATGGGATACGAGGCGCGCGTGTTCTCGGTGATCCGGTCCGAGTCGAGATCGATGGCGCGGGTGTCGGGGTCGACCACCACGTTTTCGAGCACGGTGCCGAACATGTGGGTGGTCGCGAAAATCTCGGGCTCGCCCTCGCGCGACAGCCGGATGACCTTGGCGTAGCACCCGCCCTCGAAGTTGAAGATCCCCCGGTCGGACCAGCCGTGCTCGTCATCCCCGATGAGGGCTCGTTCCGGGTCGGCGGAGAGGGTCGTCTTCCCCGTGCCCGACAGGCCGAAGAACAACGCGACGTCGCCTGCCCGGCCGAGGTTGGCGGAGCAGTGCATCGAGAGTACGCCGCGCTTGGGCAGCAGGTAGTTGAGGATGGTAAACACCGACTTCTTCATCTCCCCCGCGTAGCGCGTGCCGCCGATCAGAATCGTCCGCTGGCTGAAATGGATGACCACGAACGTGCCCGACTTGGTCCCGTGGATTGCGGGATCGGCGTGGAATTCAGGAGCGTGGAGCACGGTCCAAGCCGGGACGAAGGCGGCGAGGTCGGCGGCGCTGGGGCGCAGGAACATGTTGTAGACGAACAGGGCGTGCCAGGCGTTCGGCGTGACGAACCGGAGGCCGAAGCGGTGCTCCGCGTCGGCGCCGGCGAACAGGTCGCGCACGAACAGCTCCTGCTCCGCGAGGTGCGCCAGCAGCGACGCCTTGAGTCGCTCCAACGCATCGGCCTCGAGCGGTTGGTTGCCCCGGTTCCACCACATTTCGTCCGCCGAGGCGGGCTCGCGCACGATGAACTTGTCGTTCGGGCTGCGCCCGGTATGCGGGGCGGTTACGGCGGCGAACGCCCCACCCTCGGCGATCACGCCCTCGGCGCGACGCACCGCATGCTCGTAGAGCTCGGGTGGCCCGAGGTTCCAATAGACGGCGCGCTGGGGCGTGAGGCCCGCGGCCTCAAGCGCGGAGGCCCGTTTGCGTTCGGCGGGGCGGCTGGCATGCGCGGTCATGCGTTCGGTTCCGATCGAAGAGTTCAGGCGCGGGAACGCCGCCCGTGCTCCTGCGCGTCTACAGCCGCAATTACGGCCATGTTCACGATATCGTTTACGTCGGAGCCCCGCTGCAGCACATGCACAGGCTGTGCCATCCCCACCAGGATGGGACCGATAGCCTCCGCGCCGCCGACCCGGCTGAGCAGCTTGTAGCTGATATTCGCGGCGTCCAGATTCGGGAAAATCAGCACGTTGGCCGCTCCGCGCAGCCTGGAGAAGGGATAGGTCCTGGTCAGGATCCGCTCGACCACGGCGGTATCGGCCTGCATCTCGCCGTCCGCCTGCAGTGCCGGCTCGCGCTCGTGCAGCAGCGCCACTGCCCGCTGCACCTTCTCGGCCGCCGGATGACGCACCGAGCCGAAGTTCGAGAACGAGAGCAGGGCCACGCGAGGCTCGATCCCCAGCCGCCCGACGAACTCGGCCGTCGCGGACGCGATCTCCGCGAGGGTCTCCGCGTCCGGATCGATGTTGACGGCGCAGTCGGCGAAGAAGAACGTCTGTTGCGGGAGCACGAGCATGTAGATGCCGCTCACGTGCCGGCGCCCGGGTTCCGCGCCGATCACCTCGAGCGCCGGGCGTATCGCGTCGGGATAGTACATGTCGACCCCGACCACCACCGCGTCGGTCTGTCCGGCGCGGAGCATCAGGAGCCCGTGGTACAGCGGGTCGACCACCCGGTTGCGGGCCTCGCGCAGCGTGATGCCTTTGCGGCGCCGGCGCTCCCACAGCTCCTGCGCGAACGTCTCGAGGTGAACACTCGCCCGTGGGTTCGCCAGCGTGATCTCCTCGAGCGTCACCCCCGCGTCGTCCGCTTCGCGGCGGATCGCATCCGGGTCGCCCAGCAGGATCGGCTCCGCCACACCATCGTCCGCGAGGATGCGCGCGGCCTTGAGGATGCGGGGATCCTCGCCTTCGGGGAAAACGATGCGCTGCGCCACCGTCTGGGCGCGGCTCGACAAACCGCGCATCACCTCCCGCGCCCGCCCCAGCCGGGCGTCCAGCTCCGCGCGGTACTCGTCCACGTCGATCACGCGCCCCGCGACCCCCGAGCCGACCGCCGCCCACGCCACGGCCGGCGCGACCCACAGCAGCACGCGTGGGTCGAACGGCTTGGGGATGAGGTAGTCGGGACCGAAGCGGAGGCGCTCGAGCCCGTACGCGCGCATCACCGAATCGGGGACTTCTTCTTTTGCGAGCGCGGCGAGCGCCCGCGTGGCCGCCATCTCCATCTCGTCGTTGATCTTCTTGGCGCGCACGTCGAGGGCCCCCCGAAAAATGAACGGGAAGCCCAGGACGTTGTTCACCTGATTGGGGTAGTCCGACCGTCCGGTCGCGATGATCGCGTCGCTGCGCGCCTGGCGGGCCTCTTCCGGCGTGATCTCGGGATTGGGATTGGCGAGCGCGAACACGATCGGCCGTTTGGCCATGCCCTTGAGCATGTCGCCGCTGACGATCCCGCCCACCGACAGCCCGACGAACACGTCCGCGTCCTGCAAGGCCTCGGCGAGGGTGCGCGCTTTCCCTCGGACGGCAAACCGGCGCCGGTACTCGTCCAGGTCGCTCCGGTCGGCGTGTACCACGCCCTGCTCGTCGCACAGCGTGATGTGCTCGCGCGGCACGCCGAGACGAACGTAATGCTCCGCCGTGGCGATCGCGGCGGCGCCGGCACCCGCGAACACGACCCGAACGCTCCCGATGTCCTTCTTCACCAGCTCCAAGGCGTTGAGCAGCGCCGCGCCCGTGATGATCGCCGTGCCGTGCTGGTCGTCGTGAAAGACTGGTATGGAGAGGGTGTCGCGCAGCGTCTTTTCGATGTGGAAGCAATCGGGGGAGCGGATGTCTTCGAGGTTGATCCCACCCACGGTCGGCTCGAGCAGTCGACAGAATCGGATCATGTCCTCGGGGTCTTCCGAGCCCACCTCCAGATCGAACACGTCGATATCGGCGAACGCCTTGAAGAGGATCCCCTTGCCCTCCATCACTGGCTTGCTCGCGATCGGGCCGATATTCCCGAGGCCGAGCACCGCGGTCCCGTTAGTCACCACGGCCACGAGGTTCCCCTTGGCCGTGTAGGTGTAGGCCTCCTCCGGCCGGGCGGCGATCTCCCGGCACGGCTCCGCCACCCCGGGGGTGTAGGCGAGGGACAGGTCGCGCTGGTTCTTGAAGGGCTTGGTGGGCGAGACCTGAATTTTCCCAGGGCGGCCCTGCGCGTGGTAGTCGAGGGCCTCCTGGCGGCGGATCGACATCGAGGACACAAGTCCTTTTTTGTGAAGGACTTATGCTATCCGCGCCGACGGCCCGTGTCAAGCGGATGGCGGCGCTCCCGCTTCAGCGGATCCGGATGACACTGAGCCGTGGGCACGCCGGTCACGCCGGTGTGCGCACCAGCTTCCGCACCACAACGGCCCCGAGCAGCACGATCCCGTACATGCACACGATCAACGGGCCGGTGGGGAGGTCACCCGCGAGCGACAGCCACAGGCCCAGGATCGACGCGAGCGCGCCCGATCCCCACGAGATGTAGGTCAGGCGCCGCATGTCGCGGGTAAAGAGGAACGCGATCACAGCCGGGACGACCAGGAAGCTGAAGACCATCAGCACGCCGGCGACGGGCACGGCGAGCGTAATCACGACGCCGAAGGACAGATAGAACAGGAAATCCCACCATTTGATCTTCCAGCCCAGGCGCTCGGCTTCTTCCGGGTGAAAGGAGATGGTGAGAAACCGATGGCGTAGGAAGTAATGAAACACGCCGAGCGCGGCGTAGGCGACCGCGAGCTTCACGATCGTCGGCTTGAACGTCACCCAGAGGATGCTGCCCGTAAGGGTCTTCTCGATCGCTTCGCCGCCCCCGGGCACCTTGTTCGCGACCAGCACGGCGGCCGCGGAGGCGACCACATACACGATGCCGATGAACGCTTCTTGCGGCACGCGCCGCTCCTCGCGGGGCGACGAGCGCGTCAGGGCGAACAGCAGGGCTCCGACCGCCGTCGCGAACAGGGCAAAGACGTACGCCCACGTCGAATCGGCCTCTACGTGGATCAGCAACGCCGAGAGTCCGCCCAGGGCCGCCATCTGCGCCAGGGAGAGGTCGACGAAGATCACCTCTCGAGCGATCACATGGAGCCCCAGGTAGGACAACATCGCGACGAGCACCATGCAGGCCACGAACGGCGGAATCATCAGCTGGAGACCACTCATCTCGCCTCCCCGTTGTCAGTCAGTTGGCCGTGGCGGTGCCCGTGCCGAACGCGCGTGCCAGCTCCGAAATCCACAGGTTCATGAGGTCGGAGTAGGTATTGATCCCCGCCTGGCCGCCGGTGTTGGACGGCACGATCGCGGCCTTCGCACCCGTCTTCTGCGCCACTTCCATGACCTGGTTGCGGTCGTAGTAGTTCGTGGAGAGGAGGACTTGAATGTGTTGCGTCCGCATTTCGTTGATCACCTCCAGCACGTGCCCGGGAGTGGGTGGGATTCCGGGCTTCGGCTCGATGTAATCCACGCACGGGAGGTCGTACTCTCGGGAGAAGTAGTCCCACTCCTTGTGATAGCAGGCGACCGGCTTTCCGCGAAACGGCATCGCCTCCTTGAGCCACCCACCCAGCCGGTTGAGTAGCGGTGCACCCTGGTACTGCTTCGTCTTCAAGAAGTCGAACAACTTGCCCTGCCGGTCCAGGTCGGCGAGCGTCGGGCCGCTCAGGAGCTTCACGAGCTCGTCGCCGAACAACGCCTGGTAGATGCGCTCCTCGAAATCCTTCTCCCGCTGCGTGAAATACTCGTCGTTCTGGGGCGAGACCCGCTTCAGGCCGGTCAGGATGTTGCGGGCGATCTGGACTGCATTGAGCGGGCTGGTCCAGATGTGCGGGTTGCCGTACACGTGGATGTCGCCCTGGGCGCGGGAGTAGCTCGTCGGCACGTCGAGCAGGTCGATCCCGGCGTAGGCCGCGACATAGCCCGGTCCGCCCTCCGTGACCTTGGGATTGTTCGCCTTGTCGAGCAGCGCCGGTACCCACAGCTCGAGGTCGAGACCGGTTGTGACGAACACGTCGGCTTGACCCAGCAGCGGTACGAAGCTCGGCTTGGGCTGGACGTAGTGTGGGTTTTCGTCGCCGGTGGCGATGGAGTTGACGATGCCTCGGTCGCCGACGATTTCGCGAGCGATGGCGCCGTACGTCGTGAGCGACGTGACGACTTTGACCTTGTCCGCGACCGGCGCCCGGACGGGCGGCGGTGTCACGAGGACGGGGAGCGCAACCAGCAGTGCAGTGAGTCGACGCATGTCAGTAGGTCTCGTGTTTGTGTGGTCCAATCGCCCAAACAGCCTGCAGGGCGAACTGGTTCGTGGCGTTCAAGCCCGCGGTCTTGGCCCAGGTGTACTGCCCCCGTAGCTCCACCCACTCGCTCTGCCACAGCGTGAGCGAGGGGATCACTTGCCGCGTGATAACTCCGAAGAGCGGGTCTTCGACGTAATCGTACCGCGCCCCGGCGATCCAACGCTGGCCGAGTTTGTAGGTGGTCCCGGCGTACCAACCGAGCCGTGTCGTACCGGCGCCGGCGTACTCTTTGCGAAGCGCGTACAGCTCGCCGCGCAGCGTCCACTCCCGATACAGCGCCTCGGCCGGCGGCCGCCATGTGAGGCGGAAGTCGATGCCGCCCACCTTGGTACGAAGGCTCGAGTCTGGGTTTGTACCGTACAGCGCCGTGCCGCCGACCTGGGCGTAGGTCGAGCGCGTCAGTTGCCAGAAATTGAGCAGGTGAATGAGATACGTCGGCCGGCCGCTGCTGCCGAACAGCTCGCCGTCGCTCTCGCTCCGGGTCAGCTGGGCCGTCAGCTCGTGCACGCCGAGTCCCCCGAAGGCGCGGTACAGCGAGATCCCCGTTCCCGCGAGCCCGTCATCACCCAGATAAGCCCGCAACGCAAGCGGGTATTCGGTCTCCGGGAGCGCGTGTAGGTGCCAGCGGTTCACCTCGCCGAACTGCTGGCGGAATTTGCCGATGTCGAAGCGGATGCGCCCGGGTAGGCCGGTCCAATACGCATACCCTTCCTCGATGCTGACGTTACCGTTTTCGAAGCTCACGAAGATCTTGGTGCTCGAGTAGGGATCGAGTGGCGACTGGAACCCCACCTCGAACTCGCGCGCATCGAAGTTGTCCCGCTGCACCCCCGGCGAGTAGCCATAGGCCCGAACGTCGCCGGTCGCGCTGATTTCGGGGTTGAGTTGCGGCTGGCTGCGCTCGCGTCCGACGAACTTCGTGCGGCCGGCGGTGTCGACCCGGATTCTGCTGGTGTCGGTGCCCGCCGCGGCCGCGGCGGCGGCGCGCAGCGCCGCGAGCGACGTGTCGGCCGCCGGCTCAGCGGCCACCGGGCGATGAGCGAGCTGCGCCCGCACGCTGTCGAGTCGCGCCTTGAGTGCCCGAACCTCCGCCGCGAGCGAGTCCACCCGACGTTGGTCGGCCGGTTGCTGGGCGGACGCCGGAGCGGCCAACGCGAGCACGGCGGCGAGCGCAGCCACGACGACGTCTTGTTGTCGAGTCATGCTGGAGAATCTCCCGTTCCATTGTTCCAAGCAGGCGTCCCGCTCGGACGGCGGGCACGCATGGTCGGCGTGCCGGCATCGCCGGCCGCCGTTAAGCTAGGAACGAGAAGCGGGGGGAGCTCGGGGTGGGGCGGTGGGGTGTTCGGGGCGGCGCACCGGCGCCGCGTCGACCTCGCGGGGACGTCGCTCGACGGTTGTGGCCAGCCGGCCCTGCGTGCGCACCGGCTGCGACGACCCCTGCGAGCCGGCGAATTGGCACAGCGGGCAGCGCAGGCCGTCGTGCAGCGCGACGCACCCCGCCCCATGTTGCGCCTCGACGTGCGCCGGCGCGCTGAGCCGCTCCGACGCGTGCGCCAGCGGCACCGCGCCGCCCGCCAGCCCCTGCAGCACCAGGAGTAGCGCGGCGAGTCGCCGGGTCCAGCGGTTGGGGGTCGTCGTCAGTGCGATCACGCCCTGCCTACGGTTTGCGCGGTGCGACCGTTGGGGCGACCGCCGCGCGCGTAGGCGCGCAGCCGCCGGAGCATCCGCCGGTCGTGACGGATGGGATCGTCGCCTTTCGGCGTCTCGATAATCTTAATCACCGGCGCGAGCCGCGGGTCCCGCATGATGCGCCGGAACGGCTCCGGCCCGATCGTGCCTTCGCCGATCCACTGGTGGCGGTCGAGCCGTGACCCGAGCCCGCCCTTGGAGTCGTTGAGGTGCAAGCACTTGAGATGCGTGAGCCCGACTTCCCGCTCGAACCGCTCCCACACCTCCTCCAACGCCGTGGACACATCGTACCCGGCGGCGTGTAGATGTGCCGTGTCGAGGCAGAACCCCACCCGAGCCTGCGCCCCCGCGGGGAGCCCGTCCCGGAGCGCGCGCAGCTCCTCGAACGTGCTCCCGAGCGCCGTGCCCGCGCCCGCCGTCCCCTCGATCAGCAGGCCGACCTCCCCCGGGACCGCCGCCAGGCACTCGGCATAGGCGCGGGCGTTGCGTGCGAGCCCGTCGGTCCGATCGTCGATGTAGTTCCCGGGGTGCGACACGACCCAGGGGATGCCGAGCGTCCGGCAACGCTCCAGCTCGCCCGTAAACGCCCGCATGCTCTTGGCGCGCAACGCTTCGTCCGGCGACGCCAGATTGATCAGATAGCTGTCGTGCGAGACCACTGCCCGGATCCCGCTCGCGGCGAACGACGAGCGAAACGCCGCGATGTCGGCGTCCCGTACCACTGGCTCGCGCCACTGGTTGGGCGTCTTCGTGAAGACCTGAATCGCGGTCGCCCCGATGGCATTCCCCCGCGCGGGGCCCAGGGCTACGCCGCCCTGCGTCGACACGTGGGCCCCGAGCAGGTCGTCGCGTGCGCGTTTCATGTCCAGGGCTCCTCCGTGAACGCGAGCCGGGAGATGAGGGGCACGAACCGCACGCCGCCGGCGCGCCGCTCCACCATCCCGGCGGGGCCGCGCTGTAGAATGACCAGCTCTTGGGACGCGAGGTCACCGATCGGGATCACGAGACGGCCGCCCGGCGCGAGCTGCACCGTGAGCGGCGTCGGCACGCTGGGCGCGGCCGCGGTCACAATGATGCCCTGGAACGGCGCGCACTCCGACCAGCCGGCCGCGCCGTCGCCCAGCCGGGTCTCGATGTTCGTGAGGCCCAGGCGCCGAAATCGCTCCTCCGCTTCGACCAGCAGGTCGGGCAGCCGCTCGATCGTGTACACGCGTCCCGCTAGGCGCGCCAGGATCGCCGTCTGGTAACCGGAGCCCGTGCCGATCTCGAGCACGCGGTCCCGGCGCCGCGGGGCGAGTGCTTCCGTCATCAACGCGACAATGAGAGGCTGGGAAATGGTCTGTCCGCTCCCGATCGGCAGCGGGGCGTCTTCGTACGCTTCGCTCGCGAGATGCGGTGGCAGGAACCATTCACGCGGCACCCACGCCATGGCGGCGAGCACGCGGCAATCGCGGATGCCGCGGCCCGCGAGCTGTCTCGCGACCATGCGGCGCCGCTGGCGGCGCGTCTCAGGCGCCAGGCGCACCCACCGCGCTCCGCGGTTGCCGTCCCATAGGGTGAACTATAGCTTGACACCCGTCATCGTGCGGTAAGGACTGTTGCCGGAACACCCCAAGCACCGAATCCTCCTCGTCGGCGACGCCGGGGCCCGGCCGGACGGGCTCGAGCGATTCCTGGTCCGGGGCGGCTTCCAGGTCACCGAAGCCGCCTATCCGCCGCCCGGTCCCGATCGGCCGGAGCCGCAGCCTCCCGATCTTCTCATCCTCTCCATCGCCGCGAAGGAGGCCGGCCTGGCGGAGGCGGTGCGCGACCTGGCGACCGCCGCGCGCTTCGCCGGCGCCCCGGTGATCGTCCTTCTGGCGGACGGCGGGGCCGACGCCGTCGCTGATGCGCTCCAGGCGGGCGCGCAGGACGCCATGGCGGGCCCGGTGCACTTCGGGGAGCTGCGCGCCCGCATCGACGCCGATCTGCGACTGCGCCATGATTTGAGCGAGGCCCAGGACGCGCTGCGGACGCGCGACCTGCTGTTCGACATCTTCCAGGAAGTGTCGGCCGCCCTGCGCGCCGACGAGATCTTCCAGACGCTGGTCCGTCGGGTGGGGCATGCGTTCGGCCTCACCCACTGCTCCTTCGTGCTCACGGCCCCGGGAGAAGACAAGGGACGCGTGGTCGCGGTGTACGAGAACCCGGCGATCCGCGACCTGCGGGTCGAGCTCGAGCGCTACCCGGAGATTCAGGAGGCGATCCGCACCGAACGGCCCGTCCTCATTCCGGACGTGCACGAGCATCCCCTCTTCGAGGCCATTCGCCGGCGCTGGACGCAGCAGCGGATCGCGGTGAACGTGCAGTCGGCGGTGGCGCTGCCGGTGTTCGTGCAGGGTCGCGCCGCCGGCGTGTTCTTTCTGCGCACCGTTCAGGGGGACCCCCAGCTCCGCCCCCAGGACGTCGCGTTCGCCAATACCATCGCCCAGGCCGCGGCGCGGGTGCTCGAGAACGAAGAGCGCCGGGCGGCCATCTATCGGCGCCAGATCAGCGCCGGCGTCACCGACGTGCTCACGGGCTGCGCCAGCCTCGACGCGCTGGACCGCCGCCTGCGCGACGAGTTCGAGCGCGCCCGGCGCTATTCCCTGCGGTTCGCGCTCGTGGTGATCGATGTGGATCGGCTGCGGGACATCAACGAGCGGCTGGGCCAGCAGGCGGGCGACCGCGTGCTCGCGGAGCTCGGCGCTATGATGCAACGCGAGATCCGGGCGCCGGACTTCGTGGCCCGCTATGGAGGTGACGAGTTCGCGCTGGTGCTCCCGGAGACCGACACGCAGGGCGGCCGGCACTTCGTGGAGCGGCTGCGGCAGGTGCTGGCCCGCCACACCTTCCCCGACCTCCCTCGCGGGCAGGTGCTGAGCCTCACCGCCGGCGTCGTCGCGTTCCCGCATACGGAGGTGCTGCGGCCCGAAGATCTGTTCACGCAGGTCGAGGCGGCGCTGGAGCGGGGCAAGAAGAGCGAGCCGGACCGGATCGGCGTCAGCGGCGCGTCTTCAGCCAGTTGACGGGGTCCAGGGCGATGCCGCCCTGGCCCCGAATCTCGAAGTGCAGGTGGGGTCCCTGGTCGCTCGACCCGCCGCCCACGTGGCCCACGATCTGTCCCTTGATCACCCGCTCCCCCTGGGTCACGGTGGCATCGCTCAGGTAGCCGTAAAAGCTGTAGTAGCCGCCCCCGTGGTCGATCAGCACCGATCTGAGGTAGGTGCCGAGCGGCCCCGCGAGGCTCACAGTGCCGCCCGCGATGGCGCGGACGGGGGTGCCGGCCGGCGCCGCGATTCCGATCCCGTGCCACGGGATGCGCGTCTTGTTCGGGCCCGTCGCGGTACCGAACTGGTACACGATCCGCCCTTGCACGGGCCAGTCGAGCTGGCCCAGGTCGGCTGTCGTGATGGCGGCGGCGGTGGCGGCGCCGCGGGCCTCGGCCTCGCGCCGCGCGCGCTCGAGCGCCACGATGCGGTCGTTCAGGCTCTTCTCGTCGCGCTCGAGCTCGGACAGGCGCTGCAGTGCCTCGCGCGCACTGCGCCGCGTCTCCCGCAGCGACGTCTGCCGCTCGCGCTCGAGCGCCAGGTAGCGGTCCAGTTCTTCGGTGCGCTCGTTCTTGCGCCGTCCCAGCACGTCGCGCGCGTCGACCAGCGTCTGCCGCTCCCGGCCGATGCGCCGCTGCAGCTTCGACATGTCGTTCGCCAGCAGGCGATCCTGCCGGCTCACGAGATACAGGTACTTGTAGCGCGACAGCAGGTCGCCGAAGCTCTCCGCCGCGAGCAGCACCTGGTACGCGTACAGCGGCCCCCGCTTGGAGATGTCGACCAGGCGGCGCTCCAGAACGGCGCGCTTCTCGGCGAGGGCGTTCTGGGCGAGCAGCAGGTCGACCGTGGTCCGGTCGATCTGGTCCGACAGCGCATAGATCTGGCGGTCCAGCTCGTTCACGATGCGATTGGTCGTCTCCTTCTGTCGCTCGATGTTCGCGAGCTCGTCGGAGAGCGAGTGCACCTGGGTGCGTAGCCGCTCGAGCTCCTGCTCGACGTCGGACCGCTCGCGGCGGATGCTTTCTAACCGTTGCTGGTTGTCTCGTAATTGCTGGTCGAAGGGTTGGGGACGCTGGGCGAAGGCGGAAGACGTCAAGCAGACTACGTAGCACAGAGACGTCACGCAGAGTCGTCGCGCAGAGGCGTGAACGGGCCTCACACTCGTCTCAGATGTCGCCCAACGGACGCTGCACTTCCAAACAGGCCGATAAGAGTACCGAAGCCAACAATGGCGAGCGCCTGGACGTTCGAGAAGAACGCCGCCTGGATGAGCCAGCGGTTGATGAGGGTATACGCACCGTAGGAGAGCCCGACCGCGACGAGCCCGCCCAGCATCCCCTTGATGGCCCCTTGCAGCAGGAACGGCCGGCGGATGAAGCCGTTGGTGGCGCCCACGAGCCGCATGATGGCGATCTCGCGGCCGCGTTGCAGCACCGCCATGCGGATCGTGGTGCCGATGATGATGATGGCGACCACCGCGAACGCCGCCCCGACCACGAGCCCCACCGCCGCCGCGATCTGCCGCAGCCGGTCGAGCTTCTCCACCCAATCACGCCCGAACCGCACATCGTCCACGAACCCGAACCCGCGCAGCCGATCGGCGACGTCGTTGACATGCTCGGCGTCGCGGAACTCGGGTTTGAGCTTCACCTCGATGGAGGCGGGGAGCGGATTACGCTCGAGCTCCTGCAACACGTCGCGGAACTCGACCAGCTCGGCCCGCGCCCGCGCCAGCGCCGAGTCCTCGCTCACATACACGGCCGAGTGCACTTCGGGGAACGCCTCGATGTCCTTTTCGGCGAGCGTGATGGATTCGATCGGCGTGCCGGGCAGGAGGTAGGCCACGATCTCCACCCGCTCGGCCACGCCCTGCAGCGCATCCTGCAGGTTCACGGCCACGAGCCCGAACAGGCCGACCACGAACAGCGAGAACGCGATGGTCGTGACCGAGAGCGCCGACAGCAACGGGGCGCGTCGGAAGGCGAGCAGGGCTTCGCGAATCGTCAGGTTCACGGCGTCGCCGCCTGGTCGCGGGGCTCGTCCACGGCCGAGTCGTACACCAGCGCCCCCTCCTGGAGCTCGATCACGCGGTACGGCGCCTGGCGCACGAGGTCCAGATCGTGCGTGGCCATGACGACGGCGGTGCCGCTGGCGTTGATGTCGCGCAGCAGCTGGAACACGCCGCGCGTGGCCCGCTCGTCCAGGTTGCCCGTCGGCTCGTCGGCGAGCAGCACGCTCGGCTCGTTCACGAGCGCGCGCGCGATGGCAACCCGCTGCTGCTCGCCGCCCGACAGCTCACGCGGGTAGGCCTGCGCTTTGGCGGCCAGCCCGACCTGCGTGAGGACGCGCATGACCCGCGCCGGGATCGACGAGCGCCGCGCGCCAGTCACCTCGAGTGCGAAGGCGACGTTCTCTTCGGCGGTACGGTCCTCGAGCAGGCGAAAGTCCTGGAACACGATCCCGAGGCGGCGGCGCAGCATCGGGACGTCCCGCGGCCGCAGCTCCGCCACGTTGAACCCCGAGACGCGCACTTCGCCGCTCGTCACGGGTTCGTCGGCATAGACCAGCTTCAGAACGGTGGATTTGCCGGCGCCCGAATGGCCGGTGAGGAACACGAACTCGCCCTTCGCGATGTGGAACGACACGTCCTTCAGGGCGAGCCCCCCCTTGGGGAAGGCCTTGAAGACATTCGTGAACTTGATCACTTACTGCTGCGCCAGGGCTTGCGCGAAGTCCGCGATGATGTCGTCGGCGTCCTCCAGTCCGATGGAAAATCTCAGGAAGCCATCGGGAATGCCAGCCTGCGCCCGGGCCTCGGGCGTGAGCATCGCGTGCGACGTGAGCCGCGGCTCGGACACGAGCGTCTCGACCCCTCCGAGACTGGGCGCGTGGGTCGGGATCGTGAGCGCGCGCAAAAACCGCTCCGCCGCCCGCGCGCCCCCCTTGAGCTCGACCCCCAGCATCCCTCCGAAGCCGTTGAGGATCCGCTTCGCCACGGCGTGGTCGGGGTGGGACGGCAGCCCGGGGTAGTGCACCGCCGCGAACTGCGGCTGTTTGGCGCACCACTCGGCCACGGCGAGCCCGGTCTCGTTATGCCGCGCCACGCGCACCGCGAGGGTCTTCATCCCGCGATCGATCAGCCACGCGGCCATCGGGTCGAGTGCCTGGCCCCAGACGTGCAGCAGCTTCCGCACCTCTTCGATCACCGACTCGCTGCCCGCGACCGCTCCCGCGAGCACGTCGGCGTGGCCGTTCAGGTATTTCGTCGCGCTGTGGATCACGACGTCCGCCCCGTGCTCCAGCGGTCGGTAGTTGAGGGGTGTAGCGAAGGTCGCATCGACCAGCAACGCCAACCCCTCGGTCTTACACAGCGTGGCGATCGGCTCGACATCGAGCACGCGGAGCAGGGGGTTGGTGGGGGTCTCGACGAAGATCGCCCGCGTGTTCTTTTTGAGCCCGCGCTTCCAGGTGCGCGGCTCCAGAGGGTTGACGAACGACACCTCGATGCCGAAGCGACCGAACTCCTGTGCGAACAATCGGTACACGCCGCCGTAGACCCACTCGCTCGAGAGCAGGTGGTCGCCGGGCCGCAGCACCGCCAGGTGCGACAGGGCGATCGCGCCCATGCCGCTGCCCACGAACAGCGCCGCCTCCGCGCCCTCGAGCAGCGCGAGGCGCTTCGCGATCGCTACGTGGTTGGGGTTGTTGCCGTAGCGGGCGTAGATGACTTCCTGGGACGACCCGATCGGATTCGTGAAGGTGGCACTCTGGTACAGGGGTGCCACCACCGGCGCCCAGTCGGGGCGCGCCTCCGGGTCACCATGCACCGCGCGGGTCGAAAAGCCGAGGCGACGCTTCACGTCAGCGTGAGGGTCCCTCCGGGTGAGCGCGCGGCGACCCGCCGCGCCACCAGCTCCTCGAGCAGCGCCGCGGCCACGTCCGGGGCTCCAACCGCCTCCAGCGTGCCGTCGGGCCGCTCGATCAGTACCGCGAGCCGGTGCCCCGCGAGCACCGGCTCGATGGCTTCGCGATGTCCGTCCGAGATGCCCATGAGGACCAGCACTCCGGGGCGGCTGCGTAACAGCTTGGCCACGATCTCGTCGGCGCACGAGTAGTCGATGCACCGCACGCGCGTGAAATCGATGCGGGCGACGGCGACGTCCCCTGCAGCGGTCGCCATCGCCCGCTCGATGCGCTCGCGCACGACGCGGCCCGTCGGACGGGTGACCAGGTCCGTATAGACGCCCGACACCGATTCCTGGAGCACCGCGTGCACGTCGATGTGCTGTATCACGGCTTCGTGGACCCCTGCTCGGGTATGATGATGAGCACCTGGGCACCCGGAAACGCCGGGAGGCCGTCCTTCAAGGGCACGTCGTCGTCCCACTTGGGCACGATCGCGATGCGAGCCGTCCCGCTGCGGATCGCGATCTTGCCGTCCCAGCGGGCGAGATAGCGGCGGATGCCGGCGAGGCCCTGACCGCGGCCCGGATCGCGGAACCGGCTCACGCCCTGGATCAGCGCGGCCTCGAGAGCGGCCGCGTCCCCCCAGCGCGTCCCGAAGCGCTTGCTCTGCGTCGGCTCGAGGGAGTGGCGGAACCCTACCCCCGCGTCCGCCACCGCGATCACGACTACCCGCTTCGCGAGCTTGCGGCGCCAGCGGTACGCCTGCACCGCCACCCAGCCGCCCGTGCCCGCGTGCTCTACAATATTCTGACACGCCTCTGAAAGCGCCATAGCGAAGCCCATCGTCGCCTTCGGATCGAGCCCCAGCTCGGACGCCAGGATGGCAGACGCGCGCTGCTGGATGTTCGAGACCACGGCGTGCACGTCCTCCGCCGCGCGCACCGGCGTCACGGGGAGCAACACGTCGCTCTCCTCCGCGGCCTTCACGCGCGGCACCTTCCCATGGATTTCGAACAGCTCGGCTGCTTCGCGGAAGAATCCGGCGCGCGTCCAATAGGTCAGGACCTCGGCGTGGGTCGGCGCCGTCAGCAGCGGTCGCTCCCCGGTTCCGCCGCTGCCGCCACCCGGTCCACGCACCGCCTGCCCCGCCGCGAGCAGGCCGACCAGCCCGTACGGCGACGCCCATTCGGTGGCGTGCGCATCGAATAGCAGCCGCTCGCCGTCTTTCGCCGCTTCCGCGAACGCACCGGCGAACTGGTCGAACGAGCGATCGTCGAACTGGGCCGGGACTTCGACGAGCCGGGTCACACCGCCGAGAGCCGGCCCAACAGGTGGTCGCGCAGGCCGCTGGCGCCGCGGTGGCTGACGTTGCGCGCGCCCATGCGCGTGCCGAGCCGCAGCGCGGCCTCGAGGCCCGCACCGGCGATGAGCGACGCCGCCACCGTGGCCCCGAGCACGTCGCCGCACCCGGTCGGGTCGCCGTCGGGAAGGGGCGTTCCTTCCGCGGGGATCAAGGCGGTGCGGACGGGGTCGCCCGTGAAGTACGCCGCGCCCCGCGGGCCGAGTGTCACGACCAGCGTGTGGCACCCCCGGGCCAGGGCGCCCGCCGCGACGGCGAGCGGATCGGGGCCCAGTTGCTCCATCTCGTCGGAGTTCAGCTGGACGGTGTCGAAGCACCCGAACCAGGCGGGAGCATCGGGGAGGGGCCGGGGGACGCGGGTGCCGTCCGGCTCCTTTCCGAGGAACAGGCTGTGCAGATCGGCATAGAGAAAGCGCGGGAAGCCGCGGCGCAACAGCTGCGCCGTCTCCAGGTCCATCTCGTAACCCGAGATGAAGTTGACGTACAGCGCGTCGAGGTCCGTCACCTGGGGTCCGAGCTCGGGCCAGGTCCACGGCGGCACGCCGCCCGACATCTGCTCGCAGCGGCGCTCGCGCTGGTAGTAGCGGAGCGTGACGCGGTTGTTGGCCGCCGGCACCTCGACGAACCGCGCCCCGGGCGCCACATGGTGCAGCGTGCCGAGAAACTCCGCGGCCCGCGGGGCCAGGTCGCGACCCACCTTGATCAGGGGAACGATCTGCCAGTCGTCGCGCAGCGTGGCATCCAGCGCGGCCAGGGAGTAGGAGATCCCACCCCATTCCTCGACGGCGGGCTGCGCGGGGTCGCGGCCGTAGATGGTGTCCCACACCATGGAGCCGATGACCCCGAGTCGCTTCACGCCGCTCCCAATTTGTGCTGGACGAACACGGCGGCGGCACCGTACACGCCCGCCGTTCCGGTGAGCTCTCCGGGCACGATGCGGCAGGCGTCGACCGCGGGTTTGAAAGCCCGGCGCTTCACTTCGCTGCGGAGCGGCGCGAACAGCTTCTCCCCGGCCAGCGTCACGCCGCCGCAGATCACCACGACTTCGGGGTTGAAGATGTTGACGATATTGGCGACGCCCGTACCCAGGAACTTCGCCGTGTCGTGCACCACGTCCAGCGCGTATTCGTCGCCGTCGTGCGCGGCTTCGTACACGATCTGGGCGGTGATCTTGGTCAAGTCGCCTTGTACATAGCGCGGGAGCGAGGTGTCGGCGCCGGCTTCGATTCCCTCGACCGCCCGCGCTGCGATGGCGGGGCCCGAGGCGTAGGCCTCGAGGCAGCCGTAGTTGCCGCACTTGCAACGCCGGCCGTTGGAATCGATGGACATGTGGCCGATCTCGCCCGCGACGTCCGAGGCCCCGCGATAGATCTTTCCCCCGAGCACGATTCCGCCGCCGATGCCCGTGCCGATCGTGAACCCGACGACGTGGTCCGAGCCGCGCGCGGCTCCGCGCCACCATTCGCCGAAAATGGCGCAGTTGGCGTCGTTGTCGAGCGTGGCGGGCAGATCCAGCGCGCGCGCCAGCTGGTCGCGCAGCGGGAAGTTCGTCCACCCGAGGTTGGGGGTCAGCAGCACGATGCCGGTCTTCGTGTTGAGCGGGCCGGGCGATCCGATGCCCACGCCCGCGATCTCCTTGCCGCGCGCCGCCGCCATCGATGCGCGCGCCAGCTTCACGATCCGTGCGAGCACCGCGTCCGCGCCCTGCTCGGAGATGGTCGGCTGGGACACGAGCCCCAGCAGCTCCGAGCCGTCCTCCGCCACCGTGCCCACGACGATGTTCGTTCCGCCGAGGTCAATCCCGACGACGTAGCGCACCGGTCTCCTCGATTGCCTGAAGGACGTCTTGCACCGACAGCGATTTCATGCACAGGTGATGCCCCAGCGGACAGCTGGGCGGCCCGTGCGCCGAGCACGGGCGGCACGCCAGGACGCCGACTTGGACGACGCGGTCCCGTGGTCCCCGTGGCCCGAACCCGAAGCCCGGCACGGTGGACCCGAAGATCGCCACCGTCGGCGTGTCCACCGCCTGCGCGAAGTGGAGCGGCGCACTGTCGTTGGTCACGAGCACCACCGCCCGTCGGATCGCCTCCGCCGCCTGCCGGACGCTCAACCGGCCGCACCCACTCACCGCCTGACCGCCTGACCGCGCGACCGCCTCGGTGATCTCCGCCGCCAGAGCCGCATCCTCGAGTCCGCCGACGACCAGAATCCCCACGCTTCCCGCCAGCCGTTCCGCCAGCTCTCGATAGTACGGCCAGCGCTTCGAGCCCCAGATCGATCCCGGCGCGAGCGCGACGAATCGCTCCCGCATCCCGTGCTCCCGGAGGAACCCCTCCGTCGCCGCCCGATCGGCGAGCGTGACGTGCAGCGCGGGGCGCGCGTGAGGCACCGCGACGCCTCCGAGGGCCAGGACCCGGTCGATCTCGTGGCTCCGCTGCGGCCGCTGCCGGACGTCGGTATAGAGCGAGCGCCAGCCGTCGTCGAAACCGACCCGCTGTGGGATGCGGGCGAGCCACGCCACCAGCGCCGTCCGCAAGGAACGATGCGGAAGATACGCGCATTCATACTGCTCCGCGCGCAGGGCGGTGGCCAGCCTCAACAATCCGCCCAGCCCGCGGTCGCGGCCCTTCTTGTCATAGGGGATGACCCGCCGGACGGCGGGATGCGTCTCGATGAGCGGTGCCGCGGCCGGGGTGGTCACGACGTCCACCGGTCCGTGGCGGGCGGCGAGCACCTCGAGCAGCGGCGTCGTGAGCACGACGTCTCCCAGGAAGGCGGTCTGGATGACGAGGCTAGTCAACCTGCAAGACCGCCAAGAACGCCTCCTGTGGGATCTCGACCGTTCCCACCTGCTTCATGCGCTTCTTTCCTTCTTTTTGCTTCTCGAGCAGCTTGCGCTTGCGCGTCACGTCGCCCCCATAGCACTTGGCGGTGACGTTCTTGCGCAACGGGCGGACCGTCTCGCGGGCGATCACTTTGGTCCCGATCGCGGCTTGGATCACGACCTCGAACAGCTGGCGCGGGATCAGCTCCTTCAGCTTCTCGGCGATCTTCTTGCCCCACTCGTACGCTTTGTCGCGATGGATGATGACCGAGAACGCGTCCACCGCCTCGCCGTTGAGCAGCATGTCGAGCTTGACGAGGTCGGCCGGGCGGTACTGGAGGAACTCGTAGTCGAGCGACGCATAGCCACGGGAGATCGTCTTCAGCTTGTCGTAGAAGTCGAGGATGATCTCGGCGAGCGGGAATTCCCAGCTGAACTCGACGCGCGTCGGGTCCACGTAATGCATGCCCTGGTACACGCCGCGCCGCTCCTGGCCCAGCTTCATGATGCCGCCGATGTACTCGGCAGGCGCTACGATCCGCGCCTTGACGTACGGCTCCTCGATGTGGTCGACGGCCGAGCCGTGCGGCATGAGGCTCGGGTTCTCGACCAGCTCCATAGTGCCGTCCGTCTTGTGGACGTGGTACTCCACGTTCGGCACGGTGCTGATCAGGTCGAGGTTGAACTCCCGCTCGAGCCGCTCGCGCACGATCTCCATGTGGAGCAGCCCGAGGAAGCCGCAGCGAAACCCGAAGCCGAGTGCCACCGAAGACTCGGGCTCGTAGTGCAGCGACCCGTCGTTGAGCTGGAGCTTGGCCAGCGCGTCGCGCAGCTCTTCGAACTGCTCGGCATTCGTCGGGTACAGGCCGGCGAACACCATCGACATGATGTCGCGGTACCCCGGCAAGAGCGGCACGTCACGGTGGTCCGCGTCGAGCACCGTATCGCCGGAGCGGGTGTCGCGCACACCGCGCACGTTGGCGACGAAGTAGCCGACTTCACCGGCCTCGAGCTGCTCGGTCGGCTTGTGCCCGAGCTGCAGGTACCCGACCTCATCCACCTCGTAGACGTCGTCCTTGTGCGCGCCGAAGGCGATCTTCATGCCGGGCCGGATGGTGCCGTCCACGACGCGGATGCTGGGAATCGCGCCGCGGTAGCGATCGTAGTACGAGTCGAAAATGAGGGCGCGGAGCGGCGCGTCCGCCACCCCACGCGGCGGGGGGATGCGGCGCACCACCGCCTCGAGCAGCTCGGGGACGTTGCTGCCTTCTTTGGCGGAAATGCGGAGGATTTCCTCGGGCTTCGACCCGATGAGTTCATGCAGCTCCTGCGCCCGGCGCTCCGGCTCGGCGCCGGGGAGATCGATCTTGTTGAGCACCGGGATGATCTCCAGCCCGGCATCCATCGCGAGGAATAGGTTGGAGAGCGTCTGCGCCTGGATGCCCTGCGAGGCGTCCACCACGAGGATCGCCCCCTCGCATGCCTGGAGCGAGCGCGACACCTCGTAGGTGAAGTCCACGTGCCCGGGCGTGTCGATCAGATTGAGCTCGTACACGCCCCCGTCGCGCGCATGGTAGTTCAGGCGCACCGCGTTCAGCTTGATCGTGATGCCGCGCTCGCGCTCCAGGTCCATCGTGTCGAGCACCTGCTCTCGCATCAGGCGCTTGTCCAGCGTGCCCGTGAGCTCGATCAGGCGGTCGGCCAGGGTCGACTTCCCATGGTCGATATGGGCCACAATACAGAAGTTGCGGATGTGATCCTGGCGCATGTGCGGGAGAAATATAGGCGCTATCTTTAGCGGACCGAGGCCTTGTCTCTGCCCCCCATCACCGGTTGGTTCGACCCTACGTCCAACGGCGGCGCCGTACGGCTCGCCGCCAACAGCTATCTGCCCGCCAAGGGTGATGCCGGGGTGCGCCTCCCCGGCCTGCGGCGCGGCGATCTCGTCACCATGGAGAACGGGCGCGTGACGAGCGTCAACGGCCTGCCGCCCACCCACCTGGACCAGCGGTCCGACTTCGCGAAGCTCGGGGCAGTGCACCCATCGCGCCCCCTGCGACTCGAGACCCCCCAAGCTTCGAGCCCGCGCACGGCCGAGATCCAGCGCGTGGTGGACTTGATCTGCCCCCTGGGCTTCGGCCAGCGCGCCCTGATCGTCTCGCCGCCCAAGGCGGGAAAGACGGTGATGCTGCAGGCCGTGGCGGAGGGAGTCGCGCTCAACCATCCCGCTGCGATCCTTCTCATCCTGCTCGTGGACGAGCGACCGGAAGAGGTGAGCGAAATGGTGGACTGGGGCCGGGGCGAGGTCATCGCGTCGAGCTTCGACCTCTCACATGAGCGGCACGTCGCGGTGGCCGACATGGTCTTCGAGCACGCGCGCCGCCAGGTGGAGCTCGGCAAGGACGTCGTGATCGTGCTCGACTCGCTCACGCGGCTGGCGCGCTCTCATAACACCACGGGGCGGGGGAGCGGGCGCACCATGTCGGGTGGGCTGGACGCCAACGCGCTAGCCAAGCCCAAGGGGCTGTTCGGGGCGGCGCGCGCCCTGCCCGAGGGCGGCTCCCTCACGGTGATCGCCACGGCGCTCATCGAGACGGAGAGCCGGATGGATGACGTGATCTTCGAGGAGTTCAAGGGGACCGGCAACTCGGAGCTGCGACTGTCTCGCACGCTGGCGGACCGACGCCTCTACCCCGCCGTCGATGTGGCCGCGAGCGGCACGCGGCGCGAAGAGCTGCTCGCCGACGCGCCGACGGTGGCCGCCAAACAACAGCTCCGGCGGGGCCTGGTCGGGCTCCCGCCGGAGAAGGCGATCGACGTGCTGCTGGCGCAGCTGCGGCGCGCCAAGACGAACGCCGAGTTGCTCGCCGCCGTCAGCTAACCGTCAGCTTCCGCCCACGATCCGCTTGTAGCTGTCCGGGTTCCACCGGGGCCGTTGGGACGTGTTGGCGACGGCTTGGCCCAGATAGAACACGAGCCGCGCGAACCGCGCCTCTTTCTCGGCGTTGATCTTCTCCGGGGAATCGGTCACCTGGTGGTAATCCGGATGCAACCCGGTCGTGAAGAAAAGGATGGGCACCCCCTTCTTCGCGAAGTTGTAGTGGTCCGAGCGGAAGAAGAGCCCTTCCTGCGGCCACAGATCACCCACCGGCTTGATGTTCAGCTCGCGGTGTGCCGCGGCGACGCTGTCGAGGGTCGCGCCGAGATTGGAGTGCTCGCGGCCGATCACGGCGACCGTGTCCTTCGAGTTGCGGCCGACCATGTCGATGTTCAAATCGGCGATCACGTCCGCGAGCGGCACCGTGGGATGGTCGGCGAAATACGCACTTCCCCACAGGCCCCGCTCCTCACCGCTCACGGTCATGAATACCAGAGAGCGCTTGGGTCGCTCTCGCGCCGAGGCGAACGCTTCCGCCAACTCGATCACGGCCACCGTGCCCGAGCCGTCGTCGTCCGCTCCGTTGCAGATCGAGTCGGCGCCGCGGGGCGTGCAGCCCTCACCGGCGCTCGGCGTTCCGATGTGATCCATGTGCGCCGTGAACAGGACGTATTCCTTTTTCAGCGTGGGGTCACTGCCCTCGAGAATCCCGATTGAGTTGGGAGCCGACGCGTGCTGGAGGACCCGCTCGCGCACATCCAGCTGCAGCGCGACGTCGGTCAGCGGTCGAGCCGCGAGGGGCTTGTCAGCCCATGTCCGCAGCGAGTCGAGGCTCACGCCGCCCTGGGCGAACAGCGCTCCGGCGGTCGCCGTCCGCACGGCGAACACGGCGGGGCCCGCGGGCCCGCTCTCTTCGCTCGGATTGCGCACGATCACGCTCGCCTCGTGACCGGGAAGCTTTGCCCAGATCGAGTCGGGGAACCCGGCCACCAGGATGACGGCCAGGGGCCGGAGCGCGAGGACCTTCGATGCGATTGCGTTCAGCCCCGGCCCGTACGCCAAGAAGACGATCTTTCCGGTGACGCCGGCGGAATCGAGCGCGCCACCGGCATCGGCAGAACCCGTGATCACAGCGGCCGACCCCGCCGCCGCCGCTGCCGGTGGCTGTCCCTGCACGAGCAGCACGTCCTGGCCGGCGCGCCAGATCCCCGGCGTACGGCCGGTGATCCGGATGGTCGCGCTGTCGGGATCGAACCGCAGCACCTCGAGGGGATAGTGCTGGAAGTAGGTGCCGCTATCGCCGCCCGGCTTGAGACCGAAGCGCCGGAATTCGCCCGCGACATAGGCCGCCACGGCGTCGAGCTGCGGGCTCGGGGTGGCACGACCGAGCATCGAGTCGTCGGCGATGATGCCGATGCGGCGCTGGACGTCCGTGGCAACGATCGAAGCCGCACCACGGGCGGCCGGTCCCTGCCGCTGCGCGGCCGCTGTTCCGGAGAGCACCGCGAGCAGCAGCGCCAGGCGGTATCGCATCGCTAAAGCCTTGGGTGGGGAGACCGAAAGCTAACGCGCCCGACCGCGGGGGACTACAGTCGGGCGCGCTCGCGCTACGGTTTCAGTCACGGCTTGCGCCGCTTGAGCTCGGGTTCGGCCCGGGGCTTGTCCTTCGGGGGCTCACGCTTCGGCTCGGCCCGCGGCTCACTGCGCGGGGGTGGCGCCTCGCGTCGCGGCTCACTGCGCGGGGGCGGCGCCTCGCGTCGCGGTTCGGCGCGCGGGGGCGGCGGGTCAGCGCGCCGGGGCTCCTCCGGGGCCGCTCGGCGCTCCGGTTGCGCAGGGGGCCGCGCGGGCCGGTCCAGACGACCGGGCTCGTCCCGGTGATCGGGTTGGTCAGGCCGGTCGTGATGCTCGAGCTGCCCGGGCTGGTCGCGATGCTCAGGCTGGTCAGGCCGGTCGCGACGCTCGGGCTGGTCGAGCCGATCGCGATGCTCGGGCTGGTCGGGCCGACGGCCGCGCCCGCGGTCGTCGTTTCCCTGATCCTCGGAGCCGGGGCGACGCCGGGGTGGCTGAATGTTGGGCGGCGGGATGACGCCCGTGCCACCGAGGTCACGACCGCGCACGCCCACGTCGCGCCGGCGATCGTCGCTCACGGGCCGCTCGCGCACCCGCGTGATGAAGGCGTCCGACGCCTGGCGGTCCTTGAAGATGAACCGGGGCTCGGGTCTGTAGGGGCGCGTGAAGACTACCCTCGTGCCGCCGTAGTACCGATACGGGTAATAGTACGGATCATCGAACACCACGATCCGAAAGCGCACGCAGGTGTAATCGTAGGGGCTCCAGTACGGGTAGCTCACGTAGCTGTGGCAGTCGTAGCACAGGAACCGAGGATAGTCGTAATGCTGTTGCACGTAGTACGGCGTGATATCGTAATCCCAATCGCTGTAACCATCGGGCACGATGCGCTGGGCCAGGTCGGTGAGGGCGACGTACGGATCGCCGCGGACCCGTCCGTCGGCGATCAGTCGATAATCCCAGTGGTCCCTGCTCTGGATCCCCTCGTACACGAACGGGTCGGCCGAGGCCACGGCGAACAGGTAGCCGACACCCGGATAGTCATCGATGTAGAAGGCGTCGCGGTCGTCTCCGCCCTGCACCTCGTAGTCGCGACCACCGCGGGCGAAGTTGTCCTCCCACGGCTCGCGCGGAAACAGGACGCGCACCCGGCCGTCGGTGTCGACGCGCAGGATCGTCACGAACGCGTCCCGATCGGCGCGGAAGTGAGCGCGGACGCCCTGGCCGCTGGTGTAGGGGCTGTCGCCCCGGTCGGTCCAGACCTCGACGCGGGGCCGATACTCGACCGACACCCGCGGGATCGAAGGGCCGCCGATCGGTGTCGTGGCCAGGCCGAGCAACCAAATCGTGTTCAACATGGGGCCTCCGTTCGCGCGTTGAGGGGGCAGGTTACATGCCAACCCGAGCCTCGGTCGCGAAGCCGGTAAGTCACAGTGAAGCTTAAGGTTCGACCGCTTATTGATGCTGATCACCAGGTCCAGGCTGTCCTCTACCCGGGACATTCGGCTGTTCATTAGCTTCCGCGAGGCCATGGCCGACGTGCAGCGCTTCGATCTCCTGGATCCCGCCGAAGTAGCTCGCTTCGGCGGGATCGAGATCGTGGCGCAGGGGGTCGTGGAGGGCTTTCTCAGCGGGATCCACCGGTCGCCGTTTCGTGGCTTCTCCGTCGAGTTCACGGAGCACCGCGCCTATCAACCCGGTGACGAGCTGCGCTACCTCGATTGGAAGATCCTCGCCCGAGCCGACCGCCTGTTCGTGAAGCAGTTCGAGCAAGAGACCAACCTGCGCGCGATGATTCTGGTGGACGCGAGCCGCTCGATGGCGTGGCGGGGCGCGCCCAACCGGCTCACCAAGCGGGCCTATGCGGACCGGCTGGCGGCGGCGCTCGCGCTGATCCTGCTACGCCAGCGGGACGCCACCGGGCTGATCACGTTCGATGACGTCGTGCGCGAGGTCGTGCCAGCGCGAGTGAAGGCGGGACAGTGGGCGCGACTGGTGCGAGGTTTGGTCGACACGCCGGACGGTCAGGGGACGGCGGCGCAGGCGGCACTGGTGCGCCTCACGTCGCTGCTCGCCCGGCGGGGGCTCGTCGTACTCGTCTCCGACCTGCTGTTCGACCGTGAGCTGGCGCTTACGGCACTGCGCTACCTGCGTCATCGTGGCCATCAGGTGATCGTGCTGCACACCATGGATCCGGCGGAGGCCGACCTCTCCGGCCCTCCCGAAGTGCGGTACCGGGATCCTGAATCTGCGGCGAGCCTGGTGGTTCGGCCGCGCGAGCTGGCGCGGGCTTACCAGGCCACCGTGCGTCGGGAGGTCGACGCATGGCGCACGGCGTGCCGGCGGCGCGGCATTGCGTACCACCACATCCTGACCGACATGCCGTTCGGCATGGCGCTGCGGCTGCTGGCGTGACGTTCCTGCATCCGTTGGCGCTCGTGGGGCTCGCAGCCGCGGCGATCCCCGCCTTGCTCCACTTGCTCGAGCGCCGCGTGCCCCCGGAGGCGGAGTTTCCGCCGCTCCGGTACCTGAGCGAAGCGGAGCGCCAGAACGCGCGACGCTTGAAGTTGCGACACCTGCTGCTCCTGCTTTTGCGGACGGCGTTGATCGTGCTGCTCGTGCTGGCCGCCGCGCGGCCACTCTTCCCCACGCGCGCGAGCGGCGGGTCGCTGCACGAGCCGACGGCCCTCGCCGTGATCCTCGACAACTCCCCGTCGTCCGGGCTGGTGGTGGACGGGCGTCCCGTGCTCGAGCGCCTGAAAGCGATGGCGCGTGGCTCGCTGGCGCGGGCGACGGCGTCCGATCACCTCTGGCTCGTGCTCGCCGACGGCGTGGCGCGCGCGGGAACAAGAGAGGCGTTGCTGGCGACCGTGGATAGCGTCGGCGTCTCGGCCCGGCGGCTGGACCTCACGGCCGCCGTGGGGGCGGCTACGCGCCTGGTGGACGCGGAGCCGCTCCCGGCGCGCGAGGTGCACGTCGTGAGTGACCTGCAGCGTACGGCACTCGGATCAGGCCGGGCGGCCGTGCCGCGGGGGGTCCGCGTGCTCGCCCTCGCGCCTCCGAGCCAGGCAGCTCCGAACCGGGGCGTGGGCACCGTGCGGGTGACGGACGGCGCGGCGGCCGTGGGCATCGTCGGGACGCCTGGCGCGGGACGGGAGGGAGGCCCCGCGCCGGTGACGCTGCGGATACGCGGCCGTGAGGTCGGTCGCGCGCTGGCGACGCCGGGATCGACGGTATCGATCTCGTTGCCATCGCTCGGTCCGGGCTGGTGGGTGGGCGAAGTCGTGCTCGACGCCGACGAGCTGCGGGCGGACGATCGACGATTGCTCGTGTGGCGCGTGGCTCCGCCCGCCCGAGTCGCGGCGCCTCCGAGCGCTGGGGGAGGCCCGTTCGTGGCCGCAGCGCTCGCCGTGCTGGAAGAAGGGAAGCGGGTCCGGGCGGGGGGAGAGGGGGGCAGCGACGTCGCCATTGGAGACCGGCCGCAGGCGGGGACGAGGGTGAGCGTCGTGGTCCCACCCGCCGAGCCGGCGTTGATTGGCCAGGTGAATCGCGCGCTCGCGGCACGGGGCGGGCGCTGGCGCTTTGCGGAGGCGGGCACGCCCGGCGTCATCGCCGGGGCTGCCGTATCGGGGATCAGCGGGGTGCAGGTGACGCGGAGGTACCGGATCGAAACCGTGACGGGAAACGCGGGACGGGTAATGAGTAACGACACGACCGTGCTCGCGACACTGAACGGCGAGGCGTGGCTGGTGCGGGACGGCAACGTCCTGCTCCTCGGCAGCCGGCTCGACACTGCGTGGACGGCGCTGCCCGCGACACCGGCGTTCGTCCCGTTTGTGGATGCGCTGGTGAACCGCCTGGCACGGGGTGAGGCACCCGTCTCCGAGGTGGAAGGCGACCCGCGCGTTGAGTTTCGGACCCGCGGCGCCGACACGATCGGCGCGACGGTCGACGGACTCGACCCACGAGAATCGGATCTCACGCCGGCGCCGCCGGCGCTCGTGCGCGACGTGCTGGGTGCGGAAGTGCTCGACGCCACGGCGTTCGCGGCCGCCCGGTTCGCCGGCGCGGGGCGTCACGATGCCAGCGGGCTGCTGCTGGTGCTGGCCCTGGTCTTCGCGCTCGTGGAGCTGGGGGTCGCGACGCGTACCCGCTGATGCCGCTCGACTTCGTGATCGACCGGTTGGACGCGCTGCCGGCGACGCGGGCGTTGGCGGAAGGGTTGCCCGCGCCCGGTACCCGTCTGGGCATCTCCGGCCTCCCCGGCTCGAGTCCCGCCGTGCTGGTGGCCGCGCTCGCGCGGCGACTCGCACAGCGCGTGTTTGTCGTGATCACACCCACGCCGACCGATGCGGAGCGGTGGCTTGCGGACCTGCGGACGCTGTCGGGGTCCGCGGTGGCGCTGTACCCGCAGCGTGAGGCGCTGGGCGCCGAAGAGCCGCACTTCGAGATCGCCGGCGAGCGCGTGGAGACGCTGGAGCTGCTGTTGTCGGGGCAGGTTCGGGTGCTGGTCACGACCGGGCGCGCCGCCGCCGAGCGCACGGGGGTGCCTGGGCCGCTGCGAGAAATGCGACTGGTGTTGGAAAAGGGAGTAGGGGCGCAGCATGCTGCGCCCCGACAATTCGCAACCGTCATCCAGCGACTCGAGGCGATGGGTTACGCTCGCGTCCCGACCGTCACGGAAGTGGCGCAGTTCAGCGTACGGGGCGGGATCCTCGACGTGTATGGGTTCGGGATGGCGGCACCGGCGAGGCTCGAGTGGTGGGGAGACGAGATCGAGTCGCTGCGTACGTTCGATCTCGACTCGCAGCGTTCCGGCGAAGCGATCGAGCGGGTGACGGTCCTGCCGGTGAAGACTGAGGGAGGGCAGGCAGGCGAAGTAGGGGCGCAGCCTGCTGCGCCCCTACCACGTCAGTCGCTCCTGGATCTGCTCCCCAGCGACGCGCTGATCGTATTGGAGCAAGAGTCGGCGCTGGGACAGGAAGTGGAGCGCGCCTGGAGCGAGGCGGCCCACCATCTCGACGTGGCGCGGCGGCTGGGTGAGGAGCCGCCGGCGCGGGAGGCGCTGTTCGTCGAACCGGCGGCGTGGCGGGCGCAGCTCGCCCGGTTCCCCCGGATCGCGCTCGATCCCACCGAAACCGGGGTTCGGTTCCCGATCGCGCTCCCCGAGCCGGTGGACCGCGACATCAAGCGGCTGCGCCAGATCGTCGCGACCGAGCCGCCGACCGTGATCCTGTGCGACAACGAAGGCCAGCTCGAGCGACTGGAGGAGCTCCTGGCCGGCGACCGGGCGACGCTCGCGGTCGGGGCGTTGGACGGCGGATTCGTGCTGCCTGGGCTGCGCGTGCTCACCGACCACGAGATCTTCCGTCGGGCCCGCCGGCTGCGGCGGCCGCGCCGCTATCGCGAAGCCACGGCCACGGCCGCGACGCGGGCGCTCAAGGCCGGCGATTACGTGGTGCATCTCGAGCACGGCATCGGGATCTACCGCGGGATCCAGACGATCCCGGTGGGAGCGGAGGGCGGGACGCTCGAGGTGGCCGTCGTAGAGTACGAGGGTGGGTCCCGGTTGAACGTACCGCTGTATCGCCTGGATCAGCTCGAGCCGTACCGGGCCGCGGCCGACGGCGACGCGCCGCCGCCCCGGCTCCACCGGCTGGGCACCACGACGTGGCAGCGGCAGCGCGACAAGACGCGCGCGGCGATCCGGCAGATGGCGATCGAGCTGCTCGACTTGTACGCCCGGCGACAGCTCGCGAATGGATTCGCGTTTCCTCCGGACACCCCGTGGCAGCGCGAGCTCGAGTCGGCCTTCCTGTACGAGGACACACCGGACCAGCGGCGGGCTTCGGAGGAAGTGAAGCGGGACATGGAGCGCGCCCGTCCGATGGACCGGCTGCTGGTGGGCGATGTGGGGTATGGGAAGACCGAGGTCGCATTGCGGGCCGCCTTCAAATCGGTGCAGGCCGGCAAGCAGGTGGCGGTCCTCGTTCCCACAACCATTCTCGCCGAGCAACACGGGCGGACGTTCCGCGAGCGGCTCGCCGACTACCCCGTGCGGATCGAGGTGTTGTCGCGGTTCCGCGGCCCGAAGGAGACGAAGCAGGTGACGCGGCAGCTCGAAACCGGTGAAGTGGACGTCGTGATTGGCACGCATCGCCTGCTGTCGCGCGACGTCGGGTTCCACGATCTCGGGCTCCTCATCGTCGATGAAGAGCACCGCTTCGGCGTCCGACACAAGGAGCGGCTCAAGGCGCTGAAGCTCGCGGTGGACGTGCTGACACTCACCGCGACACCCATTCCGCGGACCCTGCACCTGTCGTTGGCCGGGTTGCGGGACCTCACGCTGCTCGAGACGCCGCCCAAGGACCGCTCCCCGGTGCTCACGTTCATCGAGCCGTGGGATGACGGATTGATCGAGGAGGCGCTGGCACGGGAGCTGGATCGCGGCGGGCAGGTGTACTTCGTGCACAATCGGATCGAGACGATCGACACGATCGCGGAGCGGGTGCGGGCCCTCGCCCCGCCGCGGGCGCGCATCGCGGTCGCGCACGGGAAACTCAAGGAAGCCGAGCTCGATGCCGTGATGGCCCGATTCGTCCGGGGCGAGGTGGACGTTCTCGTGTCCACGATGATCGTCGAGTCCGGACTCGACGTGCCGAACGCGAACACCATGATCGTGAACCGTGCGGACCAGCTCGGGCTGGCGCAGCTGTACCAGCTGCGCGGGCGCGTGGGGAGGAGTCACCGCCGCGCCTACTGCTATCTGCTCGTGCCCGACCTCGTGGACGACGAGGCGGAAGAGCGGCTTCGCGTGTTGGAGCATCACACCGATCTCGGCTCCGGCTACCGGATCGCGTTGCGCGATCTCGAACTGCGCGGCGCCGGCAACCTGCTCGGGGCCGCGCAGTCGGGCCACGCGCAGGCGGTCGGGTTCGATACCTATCTCCGCTGGCTCCAGGAGACCGTTGACGCGCTCAAGTCCGGGAAGGGAGTCGATGGAAACGGTGCACGGGTGCCACCCGAGGTGATCCTGGATCTGCCGGCGCGCCTCTCCGACGAATACGTGCCGGATGAAGCGGTGAAGCTCGAGCTGTACCGGCGGCTGGCGCGGGCCGAGGCGCCTAGCGAGATTCAAGCGGTGCGCGAGGAATTGCGGGATCGGTTCGGACCGCTTCCCGATGACGCGCAACGCTTGCTCCTCGTCTCCGAGCTCCGCGCCCTCGGCGCCCGTGTCGGACTGGAAATGGTCCTGGTGAAGGGCGACGAGGCTCGGCTCACGTTCGCCCGGGACGCGAGCCCGCGGCTGGCCGGCCTGACGGCGGCGCTCGATGCGGTGCAGTTCGAGGCCGAGGTCCGGCGGGCGGCGCCGCTCTCCCTGCGACTCCGCCGGCTCGGCGGAGAGCCGATCGGGTCGGGGCTCGTCCGCGCTCTCACCGCGGTTCTCGCGGACGCTCACCCTTAAGGAGTTGGCATGGTACGGCTGGGTCTGATCGTCATGGTCCTCGTGTTGACTGGATGTAGCGCCCTGGGGGACGCGTTCTCGGGCGACCCGCAGGTGGCCGGCACGGCCGCCGGCCAGACCCTGACGGTCGACCGCCTGGCGAACATGGTTGGACGCGCGCAGCGCATTCCCGTCCGACCCGACGTGCTCACCGGCGTCGCGAACGTCTACCTGGACTACGCCGTGTTCGCGACCGAGCTGGGGCGCGGGCGCGACCTGCACGACTCGGCCCTGGTGCTCGCCACGCAGTGGCCGGTGGCGGCGCAACTCAAATGGGAGCACTATCACGACCAGCTGATCACGACGCGCGGCAAGCTCACGCCCGCTCAGGCGGATTCAGCGTTCCAGGCAGGCACGGTCCGCCTGTTCCAGCACATCCTCATCCGAATCCCGCAGAGCGCCGTGCCGATGGTGGAGCAGCAGAAAGAGAAGGAAGCCAGCGCGGTGCTGATGCAGGCCGCGGCGCGTCGTGGGTTCAACTTCGCGCAGCTCGCCCGGCGCTACTCGGAGGACCCCGGATCGAAGTCGAAGGGGGGGTACCTGCCAGCCACGCCGCGGGGGCAGTTCGTCCCGGCGTTCGACAGTGCGGCGTGGACGCTCCCGCCCGGCGCGATGACCGCCGTGGTCCGGACGCCGTTCGGGTTCCACATCATTCGCCGGCCGCCGCTGGCCGAGGTGCGCGACTCGTTCCGCGTCGATCTCGAGAACTCGCGCACCGCCCAGCTCGACTCCCTGTACCTGGACAGCCTCGCGAACCAGCGACAGCTCAAGATCGAGTCCGGCGCGCCCGCCCTGGTGCGCCAGGCGGTCCCGCAGATCGTCTCCGCCCGGAGCGACAGCCGGACGCTGGCCACCTATAAGGGAGGCACGTTCCGGGTGAAAGATCTGGCGCGGTGGCTCCTGGCGCTCGATCCGAACGACGTGCGCGGGATCTCCGCGGCGAGCGACGCCCAGCTGAACCAGTTCATCAAGGTGCTCGCGCAGCGTGAGATGCTGCTCGTAGAGGTGGACAAGGCCGGCGTACGGCTCAGCCCGGACGACTGGCGGCGCCTGCGCTCCGAGCACGACTCGGCCGTCGCGCGGCTCGAGGGCCTGCTGGACGTCTCGCCCCAGCTCCTCAAGGACTCCGCCGCGACCCCCGCCGCGCGCGTGCAGCTCGCCATGGCGCACGTCGACCGGTACGTGGACCAGGCGGTGACCCGGGGCAGCGCACCGTTCTACCCGGTCCCGCCCTTCCTGGCCGGCGCGCTCCGCCAGGACCAGCCGTGGTCGGTCAACGAGGCGGGAATCGCGCGGGCGCTGAAGAGTGCACAGGCGATCCGGGCGGCGGACACGACGGCGCGCGCACCCGCACCCACGGGTTTGAAGCGGGCGCCTGGCCCGCCGCCTGTCGCGGCGGAGAGCGGCGGCCGGCAGGCGCCGCGCTGACATGCGCGCCCTCGTTCTGACCATCGTCGTCGCGGTGCTTGCCGCCGTCTCCCCCTGGGGGACGCCTGCCGCGGCGCAGGGTCGAGCAGCGACGGACCGTCCCGTGGATCGCATCGTGGCGGTCGTCGGCACGAGGCCGATCCTCGCGTCGCAAGTGGAAGAGCAGCTCGTCCTGGCGCAGTCACAGGGCCAGAAGGTCCCGGAGGACTCGGCGGGGCGCAACGCCGCGCGGCGGCAGGTCCTCTCGCAGATGGTGGACGAGGAGCTGCTGGTGCAGCAGGCGGAGCGCGACACCACGATCAAGGTGACGGACCAGGAAGTGCAGGACGCGGTCGAGCAAACCGTCCAAAACGTGCGCAAGCAGTTCACCTCGATCCCGGAGTTCCAGTCGCAGCTTCGCGCGGCCGGGTTCGTGTCCGAGGAGGAATGGCGCCGCTGGCTCGCCGACCAGCAGCGTCGCGCGATCCTGCAGCAGCGGTTGATCGAGGGACTCAAGCAAAAGGGGAAACTGCGGCCGATTGCGCCGTCGGACGCCGAGATGCGGGCGTTCTGGGAGTCGAACCGGGAGCAGCAGGCCAAGCGGCCGGCCGCCATCTCTTTCCGCCAGATCGTGATCGTGCCGAAGCCGGACTCGGCGGCGAGCGTGCGCGCGCTGCAGCTGGCGGAATCGCTCGTGGTGGCGCTGCGGAAGAATGGCGGTGCCACCTTTGCCGACGTCGCGAAGAAGTACTCGGCCGACAGCGTGTCACGGGCGCAGGGCGGTGTGCTCGGCTGGTTCCGGCGCGGCGTGATGGTGAAGGAGTTCGAGGACGTCGCGTTTCGTCTGAGGCCGGGCGCGATCTCCGACGTCGTGCGCACCGAGTTCGGCTTCCACATCATTCAGGTGGAGCGCGCGCAGCCGGCAGAGATCATGGCGCGCCACATCCTGATCCAGGCCACCATCTCCGCCGCGCAGGTCGCCATTGCCCGGCGACAGGCCGATTCCGTTCACGACGCGCTCGCCCACGGAGCGTCGTTCGACACGCTGGCCCGTCGCTACGCCGACCCCAGCGAGCCGAAGCTCGCCGATGCCCTCCCCGTTTCCCAGCTCCCGCCCGATTACGACAAAGCCATCGGGCCGGACACCGTCCCCGGGTTGAAGCGGGTGTTCGAGGTCGGCATCGGGTCACCGCGGCCGCGGTTCGTGGTGTTCGAGCTGATGAGGCGCCTGCCCGAAGGCGAGCTGGGGTTCGACGAAGTTAAGGATCGCATCCGCGAAGCGCTCGGACAGCAGCTCGCCATCAAGCACCATCTCGACTTGCTGCGTCGCACCACGTACGTCGACGTCCGGTTCTAGCCGCCGTCCCCGACTCGCGGTCACGCTCGGCGACCCGCGGGGGATCGGACCGGAGGTGGTGGCCAAGGCGGTCGCCCTCGGTCCCCTCGATGCCGATCTCGTCTTTCTCGGAAGCGAACAGACCGCTCCCCGCTCCCTGCTCCCTGAGGAGGCGGGGCGTATTGCGGGCCGGCAGGTCGAAGACGCAGTGCGGCTGGTGCGGGAGGGGAAGGTGGACGCCATCGTCACCGGTCCGGTGCACAAGCACGCCCTGCACCTCGCTGGATTCCGCTATCCCGGCCTCACCGAGCTCCTGTCCCATCTCGCGGGCGACGTGGACGTCGCGATGATGCTCGCCACCGGCGCGCTGCGCGTAGTGCTCGTCACGACGCACATCCCCCTCAAAGACGTAGCCGCGCAGGTGACCACCGATCGCGTGGTGCGGTGCGGGCGGATCACCGAGCGTGCGCTGCGCGACTGGTGGGGCATCGCGGCGCCGCGGCTGGCCGTGTGCGCCCTCAATCCCCATGGGGGCGAGTCCGGCCTGTTCGGCGACGAGGACGAGCGCGTGCTCGCGCCCGCCGCCCGAACGCTCAGCGCCGCCGGGCCGCTGTCGGCGGACACCGTGTTCGTACGGGCGCTCAAGGGTGAGTTCGACGCGGTGCTCACGCCGTATCACGATGTGGGGATGACGGCCGTGAAGGTCGCGGGATTCGGCACTGGTGTGAACGTGACGCTCGGGTTGCCCTTCCCCCGCGTCGCGCCGGACCACGGGACCGCGCTCGACATCGCCGGTAAGGGTGTGGCCGACCCCGGCTCCATGCGGGCGGCGCTGCAGCTCGCGATCGAGCTGGCGAGACGGGTGCGCTAGGCCTCCGCGCCCGAGCCGCGACGCAGCACCCGCACCGTCCCGACGCGGCGCCCTTCCACCTCGACGATCTCGAACACGGCGCCTTTCACCGCCACCTGGTCCCCCGGTCTCGGAAGGCGGCCGATCGCGCCGAACAGGAAGCCTCCGATGGTCGTGTAGTCCTGCTCGCCGAGCTCGAGTCCGAACGCGCTGTTGACCTCGCGGATCGGTACCGAGCCGGCGATGGTGGGTGCCACGCCGGCCGGGACGGAGCGCAGCTCGCCCGAGGGCCGATCGTATTCGTCGTAGATCTGGCCGACGATCTCCTCCAGCAGGTCTTCCATGGTGACGAGGCCGGCCGTTCCGCCGAACTCGTCCAGCACGATCGCGAGGTGGATCTTCTGCCGCTTCATGTCGGCGAGCACGTCCTCGACCTCGCGCGTCCCGGGAACGAAGACGGCGGGGCGGAGCACCGCGCGCACGCTGCCACCCTTGGCCGAGCGGAGGCCGGCGAGGATGTCCTTCGCGTGCACGATGCCGAGGATGTCGTCGAGCGACTCTCCGTACACCGGGTAACGCGACCGGCCCGCGACCGCCACCTGGTCGGCGGCTTCCTCGAGGGTCAGGTCCGCCGGCAGGGCCACCATCTCGGTGCGTGGCGTCATGACCTCCCGGGCGGTCTTCTCACTGAACTCGAACACGCCTTGCAAGAGGCGGGCATCGTCGGCATCGAGCTTGCCGCGCTGCCGGCTCTGCTCGACCAGCATGCGCAGCTCCTCGGGAGAGTGGATCGCCTCGAGCTCGGCGCTGGTGCCTTTCAGGCCCAGCAGCCGCACCACGCGGTTAGCGCTCCAGTTGAGGAGGTCGGTAAACGGGCGCGTGATCCACGAGAAGAAGATGAGCGGCGCGGCGATCCAGCGGCTGGTCCGCTCGGGATGCGTGATGGCCCACGCCTTGGGCGCCTGCTCGCCGAAGACGACATGGAGGAAGGAGACCAGCGCCACCGCGACCGTGGACGCGATGCCGCCGCGGGCGAGGAACTCGAGCGCGGCAGGGAGCGCCGCGAACCAGTCGCGGAACACCTGCGCCACGGTATCTTCGGCGACGTAGCCCAGCAGGATCGAGGCGACCGTGATGCCGAGCTGCGCCGCGGACAGCTGGCGGTACAGGTCTTTGAACGCCGCCTGTACCGTCCGCGCCTTCCGATCGCCGCGCCGGACGAGCGCCTCGATGCGCGTGCGGCGGGCCGCGACCAGGGCGAACTCGGCGGCCACGAAGAACGCGTTGGCCAACACGAGGGCCAGCACCGCCAACAGGCGGAGGCCGAGCGATTCCGAGCCGGGGCCGGGCATAGAGGCGGGAACATAGGGCGTGTTGCCCGGTGGCGGAACGGCCCGGTATTTTGGGGAAGAGGGACGAAGCAAGGGGGACAGGTGAGCGCCGCGGTACCGCTGGAAGTCCAATGCACGCATCGAGCTCCGCTGCGCGAGGAGAGCCGGCGGCGGATGAAGATCGTGCTGGCGATCACGGCTGCGGTGATGGTTACCGAAGCCGTGGGCGGGTGGCTCGCCCACTCGCTGGCCCTGCTGGCCGACGCGGGCCACATGCTGGCCGACGTGGCCGCGCTGGGTCTGTCGCTCGTCGTGACGGCACTGGCACAGCGGCCGGTGACGGCGGAGCGGACGTTCGGATTGCTGCGGTTGGAGATCCTGGCGGCGCTCGTGAACGGGGCGGCCTTGATCGTGATCGCGCTCGGTGTCGGCCTCGAGGCCTACCGCCGGTTCCAATCCCCCGCACAGGTGCACGGGGCGCTGCTCCTGATCATCGCAGGCGTAGGACTGGCGGCCAACGCCCTTGGGGCGGCGATCCTGCATCGCGGCCACGACCACTCGCTCAACCAGCGCGGCGCGTACCTCCACATCGTGAGCGACCTGCTCGGCTCGGTCGGCGCCCTGCTCGCGGGCGTGATCATCCTGGGCACTGGGTGGGTGCAGGCCGATCCGGTCATCTCGGTGCTGATCTCCCTGCTGATCCTCGGCAGCGCCTGGCGGCTGGTAAAGGAGAGCACGGACGTGCTGCTCGAGGCGGCGCCCGCGCACATCGCCCTCGCGGACGTCCACGACCGGATCGCGTCCATCCCCGGCGTGGCGTCGGTGCACGACCTCCACGTCTGGACCGTCACCAGCGGGGTGATCGCGATGAGCGGCCACCTGGTCGTCCAGAACCCGGCCGACAACCAGCGGGTGCTCGAAGCCGTCCAGGCATGCCTGGGGGACATGGGAATCCGGCATGTGACCGTGCAGATGGAGCGGGACCCAACCTGCGCATAAACTGGCCCCCCGCTTGGTGATTTCTGAGCTTGTCTTTTCGAGATCACCTTCCTATACTGCGCCCCTCACAGACTGCGCCCCTCACACAGGTACCGTCAGGACCTAGCCCCTTGCAGATCCGCAACATCGCCATCATCGCGCACGTGGACCATGGGAAGACCACGCTGGTGGACCAGATGCTCCGCCAGGCAGGGGTGTTCCGCGCCAACCAGCAGGTAAACGAGCGGGTTATGGACTCGAACCCGCTGGAGCGTGAGCGCGGGATCACCATCCTGTCGAAGAACACCGCGGTGCGGTGGGGCGACACCAAGATCAACATCGTGGACACGCCAGGGCACGCCGACTTCGGCGGTGAGGTGGAGCGGATTCTCCGCATGGTCGACGGCTTCCTGCTGCTCGTGGATGCCGCCGAGGGCCCCATGCCGCAGACGCGCTTCGTGGCGGGGAAGGCGCTGGCACTCGGCCTGAAGCCGATCGTGCTGGTCAACAAGATCGACCGCCAGGATGCCGAGCCGCTGCGGGTGCACGACGAGGTGCTGGAGCTGTTCCTGGACCTGGAGGCGACGCCGGAGCAGTTCAACTGTCCTTTCCTTTATACGTCGAGCCGCGCGGGGACCGCCACCCTCGACCTCAAGGCCCCGGGGACCGATCTCAACCCGTTGTTCCAGACCATCCTGGACACGATCCCGGCGCCCAAGGCCGACCCCAACGGGCCGTTCCAGATGCTCGTCTCGACGCTCGACTATTCCTCTTATCTAGGCCGGATCGCGATCGGCCGGATCGAGCGGGGGCGCGTGAAGGTGGGCGAGACGGTCGCGTTACTTCCGCTGGGCGAGCCTGGTCCTCTGGGGGATGCACCGTACGAGCAGGCCAAGGTGGTGAAGCTGTTTTCGTTCGACGGGCTGGAGCGGGTCGAGGTACAGGACGCCTCGGCCGGCGACATCGTGGCGCTCGCGGGCCTGGTCGGCGTCGAGATCGGGAAGACGGTGACGGCGCCCGACTATCTGGAGCGGCTCACCGGCATCGCGGTGGAGGAGCCCACGATCTCCGTGGACTTCAAGGTGAACGATTCGCCGTTCGCGGGACGGGAGGGGAAGTTCGTGACCGGCCGGCAGCTGCGCGATCGGCTGTTTCGGGAGCTCGAGAAGAACGTGGCCCTGCGGGTGGAGGAGACGGACGACCCCCAGACGTTCACGGTGTCGGGCCGGGGCGAGCTGCACCTCGGCATTCTCATGGAAACGATGCGGCGCGAGGGGTTCGAGTTCCAGGTGAGCCGGCCGCGGATCATTCCGCGGGAGGGGCCCAATGGGGAGCGGCTGGAGCCGTACGAGGAGCTGATGATCGACTGCCCCGAGGGGTACCTGGGGGTCGTCATGGAAAAGCTGGGCCCCCGCCGGGCGGAGCTCCTGGACATGCGGAACCCGGGGGTGGGCATGGTGCGGATGCGCTTCAAGATTCCCGCCCGGGGACTGCTCGGGTACCGCTCGGAGTTCTTGACAGACACGCGGGGCACGGGGATCATGCACCACCGTTTCTTCGACTACGGTCCCTGGGCGGGGCCGTTGCAGGGGCGGAGTCGCGGGGTGCTGGTGGCGGACCGGGAGGGGGTGGCGGTGGGGTACGCGCTGTTCAACCTGCAGGAGCGCGGGACGATGTTCGTCAAACCCGGGGATCCGGTGTACGAGGGCATGGTGGTGGGGGAGAACGCCCGGGTGGGCGACATGGACGTGAACCCGTCCAAGGAAAAGAAGCTCACGAACATGCGGACGACCGCGTCGGACGAGATGATCAGTCTGGAGCCGCCGCGGCAGGTGACGCTCGAGCTGGCGCTCGAGTACATCGAGGACGACGAGCTGATCGAGGTCACGCCGTCGTCCATCCGGCTGCGTAAGCGCGCGCTGGGCGCCACGGAGCGGCGCAAGCTGGCGCGGAACGCGCGGTCGGTCGAAGAGTCGTAGCGGGAGCGGGAGTCGGGGGAAGCTCGTTCAAACAACCACCGCAACCCTAGCTGGGGGTGACAATGTTGTCCCGTGAGACGTCGGACTGGTCGCTCAAGCGTCGCGGCGACAGTCTCGGCGAAGAGCAGTTCGGAGACTTCGAAGAGGACAAGGACCTGGACGAGGACTTCGACGACGAGCTGGATGAGGACGAGCTTGAAGAGGAGGACCTGGACGATCTCGACGAGTACGACGACCTGGACGACGAGTTCGACGACGAGGAAGACGATGAGTTCCGGCCGAAGAAGGGGCCGGGACCGCGCCGGGACTGGGAGTGAGGGAGCAGGGCCTGTAGCTCAGGTGGTTAGAGCGCACGCCTGATAAGCGTGAGGTCAGTGGTTCAACTCCACTCAGGCCCATCACAGAAAAAAGGCGTCAAGCAAAGACGTCACGCCAGAAACGTCGCGGGGAATCGTAGGTTACGGTTTCGCGCGACGTTGTTGTTTCGTTACGTGGGGAGGGATCACGCTAGTGCTCAGACGCCGAGCAGCTGCTTTACTGCGCGCTCCGCTTCGCGAATCGAGTTCCGATGATCGCTGGCCCCAGCAAGATCCGTATTCGCAAACGCGATCCGACCGTGCGGACGATTCCGCAGGATGTCCCGCGGCGCCGGTTTGCCATTGATGCCGAAGAAAAACCCCGGCTGCGGATTCACGTACGCGTGACCCCAGCGATTTAAGATGATGCCGGCGATGTCCCGGCGCGGATCGAATCCGCCGGGCGCGAACATGTCGGCGAGCTGCTCGCGGAACGCGCGCTCGTACTGCGCGAACGAGGTGCCGAGCAGCTGCGTGCGTCCCCGACTCCCCTGCTCGGCGATCGAGAGGCCGGGCTGGGCGAAGAGGACCTTGATGGTCAGCACCGTCGGTGAGCCAGGACCGATGGTGCGGGGCTCGTTCCCGACGAGCGCCATCTTCCGTACCGAGAGATAGTCGCCGAGTCCGCCGAACCAGCGACAGCCGGACAATCCCATCTTGTAGAGGAAGCGCCAGTTGCGGACGGCGATGTTAGCCATCAGGCACGGCGATCGATAGAACTGCGCGTATGCTTCGCGATGGCTGGTGGGGAGGTCATGCACGATATGCTTCGCCGTCCAGCTGCCGCCCGCCACGACCACCGAGCGCGCTCTGACGTTGTAGAGTCGATTGCCCTTCGCGTAAGTGACGACGACGTGCGGCGCGCTCGAGGGCTCGCCGGCGTGCTCGACGCGGACGACGGTGGCATTGAGCCGCAGCCGTGTCGATTGGCCCGCGCGATCGAGCGCGCGGAAGTCGACGCGATTCTGCCACACCGCGTCGACGGTGCGCGGACCGGCGATGGCGTCGGGGATGAGCGTCTTGACCATGAGTCGCGCGAATCCGCCGTTGCCGTCGGGGAACATCTGGTCGCCGAGCTGGTCGTCCCCGTCCTCCGGAAACTGGCTCTCAATCGCGTAGTTGCAGTACGCCGACAGCACGTCAGGACCCAGGCCGTATCCACCGCCTTCGACTGGCGACAGAAACGTCCGCACCGTCTCGCGGCTGATGGTGTATCGTGCCATCAGGTGCTCTTCCAGCGTGATCGAGTCGAGCTGGCGCGAAATAGCGTCGCCTTCGGTCTGCGGTCGCGGTCCGTCGACGTGCTCCGTCCCCCAGCGGAGCAGCTCGGCTTTCGTGGCATCACTGATAGGCGCACCTTCGAGCTGTCGTCCCCACGGGTCCATCACCCACACGCCCCCCCCGCCCCCCGGGCGCTGGCCGAACTGCGGTCCGAAGTAGAAGCCGTAGTTCCCGGGCGTCTCGTACGGCGAGTGAGCGAGCGGCATCTCCGGCGACGGCCCGCGCCACGTCTGGTAGGCGAACGCGGAGCGATCCATTCCGATCATCTCGTAGAAGCGATCCGTATAACCACCCTTGCCCGGTACCAAGAAGATCGCGGAACCCTGGTGCGCGGTGAGACGCTGTCCGTCGACGAGGAACTCGTTCCGCTTCGCTTCGCCGCCGAAGATCGGGTGGTTGTCGATGACGAGGCAGCTCCCGCCTTCGTATTTCTGGAAGAAGATCGCGGCGGCGAGTCCGCTGATTCCGCCGCCGACGGCGACGAGGTCGTACATCTCGCCGGTGTCGATGGCGTTGGCGATACGCTGTTCGAACGCCCCATCGCGCATCCCGTGTCCGGCGCTCAGTACATCCCAGGTATTGCCGTTGGAGTGTCGGTAGTCGCCTACGCCGCCGTAGCCGTTGAAGGCATCGGCGGGGGAGATCGTTGGCGCTTTACCGTGGAGGAGCAGCCCGGCGCCGGCGAGGAGAGCGCCATTGAGGAAGTCACGGCGGGAGATCGGCTCGTTGATGCCGAGGCGATTGTCGCCAATCATTCCAGCTTCTCTGCTCGATGTCTCATGGCTGTCAGGAAGTAGCCAGCGCCAATCCACAGCAGCGTGACCGTGATCCAGGCGACAAGGGACGCGCTCAGGCCAAACGTGCTGTTGGCACCTGGCAGGGCCGATGGGACGATGTCCTTGGCGTTGTTTACTGCCGAGTGCAGCAGCATGACCAAAAGCAGGCTCCCATTGGTGCGCGCATAGAGCCACGCCATGGCGACGGACAGCGCGGTCACCTGCAACACGTACACGAAGAACGACTGTCCAAAGGTGTCGGCCTCGGGAATGAAGAACTGCGGCAGGTGCCAGCAGGCCCAAATGACGCCGAGCAGGATACTGGCGCGCGCCAGCCCGAAGCGCGCCGCCAGGCGGGGGAGCGCATAGCCGCGCCAGCCGATCTCCTCGCCCGCCTGGAAGGGCGTCGAAAACGCGACGGCCACCGGGATGAGGTACCACGCCTCGCTGCCGAGGCGCGGCCACGCGCCTGTGGCCACGCGCTGGACGAGCGCCGCCGTGAGCTTGATGACGGGGATGTAGCCGACGGCGAACAGGTACCATCGCGCCGGCACTCGCCACTGGAGTATGCGACCGAGCAGCGCGCGCACGCCCGAGCCTCCCTCCGCCCGCGCCGTGAGCCAGAGCGCGACCAGTGAAGGAGAATAGGCTCCCAGATGTATCAACAGCACGCCGAGTGGCGTGCCCACGGGAATCCCCGCCGCTACGACCGTGAAGAAGCAGGTCCACATCACGGCGTAGGTCAGCAGGAAAAACGTGACGAGCGGCCCCCAGGGCTTCAAGTGGGATCCCTTCGTGCCAGGGTCCAGCGTCCGAAGGAAAACAGCCGCCGTCGGCGGGCCACCGGGCGAATCGTCGTGGAAAAGATCATCTCAAAATGGTCCAGCACCCGATCCAGGTTGAAAAACTCGTTCGGTCGGTTCTCGTGGAAATACGGTTCGGCAACATACTGGCGATACAGCGCATCGCTCCGGTCGAGCTCGATGATCCGCTCGATCAGCGCGGCCTCGTCTCGAAAATCGAAGTAATTGAGAAAACTCTTCGGATTGAACTCGCGGTGGATCAAGGGATTGCCCCAATAAATCGGCAGGCACCGCGCCGCCATGGGTTCGACGATCTTTTCCGTCGTGTACCCCGGCAGTGAGGCGTTTTCGAAGGCGATGTTGAACTTGTACCGTTTCAAGAACTCGATCTTGCCCCACGGTCCCCCGGGCACCCGATACCCCATGTTGTTGAACGCGCGGCCGCCGGCATCCACCTTCTTGTAGCGACTGAGACGGCGAAAGAAGTCGTTCCGCTTGCGGGTGGTTCGCGGGTGACGCGTGTTGCTGGCAATGAAGGAGCAGAAGTGAGTCTTAGCGGCCAGGATCTCGTCGACATTATCGCGGTCTCGGAGCAGGATGTCCGGCTGGTAATAAAAGGAGTAGAGCGGCCAGCGCAGGTGGCGCGCATCGTCCAGGTAATGGCAGGTGAACGCGTAGTCGCACGTCGTGAAGTCCGGGCGGCAGGATTCGCCCGTGAAGAAAATGCGGGTGCAGGAATGCAGGCGGTGATGGTCCCCGAAGCTCGAATAGATCACGAAATCCGGCCGGTCGTGAAGCTCCACGGCATATCGGGTTTTCAGGAGGTTGTAAATCCGATTGTCATCCTTCTGGAACCCGGGCCAGAAATCGCAGAAATCGATCCGGATGGTCTTCACGGTCTGTAGAGACGTGCCGATCTTCAAGTCGGGCTGCTTCACGGGGGCGTCACGTCGCGGGAACCGGGCGCCGCAGCCCCGCGTGCTCCCGCAGGTGCCCGAACAGGTCCAGCCCGGTCTTGAGGACTACGAGCAGGGCGAGGGGGATGAGCGGTGATCCCAGGGTCGCGACGAGGAAGCCGCCGCCTAGGATCACGATGTGCAGCACCATGACCCGACCATAGGGACGGAACATCAGCGCCGGGACGAGCGCCGACTTGTACTCTCCGGTGCCGATGTAGTTGAACGCGAACGAGACGGCGTGACTCAACGCGAGTCCCCAGGCTGCCGGGGCGATCCCCGCGGCTTGCACCGCGTGTGCGAACGTCGCCACCGTCGGGAATCCTCTCCCCGAAAACCCACCCCCGAACAGTGTCAGCACGAACAGGCCGTGCACGGTGACGAACATCCCGTAGTGGAAGGTGAAGAATGGGATCATGAACAGCTTCGCCGCCCACATCACTCCGATCTGCGGCTGCGCCACGAGCATGCGCAGGACGTTGAACGCGCCGACGATCACGTTCTCGACCCAGAAGAGCAGCAGGGTCGAGAACACGCTCCAGCCGAAAAACAGGACGCCCGCGAGCGGGACGAGGTTCGCCGCCACGAGCACCAGGGCGCTCGGGGACAGCCGGAAGGCGAGGCGGTCCGGTATGGGTGAGGTCACGGTGCACTACGATGTCGAGTGGAGGCGACGTCGCCAAGGGCTTGCCGGTCCCGCCGGGGGGTAGGATCTTGCCGGCGTGAGCGATTCGACCAAGCGCCTGGCAGTGGTGGGGATCTCCGGCAGCCCGTCCAAGACGTCCAAGTCGCGTACGCTGGTGGAGTATGCTCTGGCGCAGCTCGCGGCCCGGGGCGCGACGACGCAACTGGTGGACCTCGCGGCGCTCCCCGCCGAGCCACTGCTGGGCAGAGGCACGAGTGCGGCGGTGGCAGGAGCGATCGAGGCGGCGACGCGCGCCGGGATCATCGTGGCGGGGACCCCGGTGTACCGCGCGACCTACAGCGGGTTGCTGAAGGTGTTCTTCGACCTGCTGCCGCAGGACGGCTTGATCGGGAAGATCGGCGTGCCGCTGGTGACGGGCCACGGCGCCGCCCATGCACTCTCTGTAGACCACGGGCTCCGCCCGCTATTCGCGAGTCTCGGGGCCACGGTGATAGCGAGCGGCGTGTACGCGACGAGCCAGCAGTTCACCGACGGCAGGCCGGGCCACGAGCTGCTCGAAGCCGTGGACCGGGCGGTAGCAGAAGCCCTGGCGCTCGCTACGGCCGGGCTATCAGGACCAGGCCTCCGAGGCACATGAGCAGGCCCGCCACGTGGCGCGCGGCGAGGTGCTCCCGGTAGCCGACGACTCCGATGACCACCAGCAGCAGGGCGGTCGTCACGTTCGCGACCACCGAGGCGAGGCTGATGCGCCACCCGGCGCGGTAGGCGAGTAGGATAGCCAGCTCCACCCCCACGATCGACAGGCCGACCACGTAGGTCGCCCAATTCAGGTCCTTCAGCGAGCGCACGAGCGTGCTGCCCCCCGGCGCGAACGGCACTACCACGAGACACGCTACCAGCGACGTGGCGTAGGTGATCACCAACGACACCATCGGGTGCACGCCGGGCACGATCGAGTTCTGGGCGATGTGGTACAGCGTGGTGGCGAGCGCGGTCAGGGCGATGGGCAGATAGAACAACATTGGGCGTCTTTCCTCGAAGGGGCGTGGAGAGACTCTGGCGAACGGCACCGGGCCTTCATATAGATAGAATAGATAATGGAGACCCGGATCCCTGCGCCTCGGAGGTAGCTCTTGATCAGCCGAGATGTCCCCTAGCCGCCGTCCACCTTCCACCCGCCGCGCCTCCGAGCGCTCAGCAATCGAGCGGGAGCAGGCGGCGCAGCTGCAGACAGCCACCTACCGGATCTCAGAAGCCGCGCACGCCGCCGAGGACTTGGCGCAGCTGTTCCGCGCCGTCCACGACATCATCAGCGAGCTGATGCCCGCAAAAAATCTGTACATCGCCCTGTACGATGCCCACGCGGGGCTCCTGAGCTTTCCCTACTGGGTAGACGAGCACGACCCGCCCCCCGCTCGTCACAAGCTCGAGCGCGGCCTCACGGAGTACGTACTTCGGACGGGACAGCCGCTGCTCGCGACGCCTGAGGTGCACGAGGAGCTGAGTCGCCGCGGCGAAGCCGATCTGGTCGGCGCCCCGTCCTTGGACTGGATCGGCGTGCCGTTGAAGGCCCACGACCGGACGATCGGCGTGCTCGTGGCCCAAACCTATACCGAGGGGATCCGATTCGGCGAGCGCGAGAAGGAGATTCTCCAGTTCGTGTCCACTCAGGTAGCGATGGCTATCGAGCGGAAGCGGGCGGAGGAGGCGGTCCGCACGTCCGAAGCCCGTCTCAAGGCGCTGCTCGACAGCGCGCTCGACGCCTGCGTCACGATGGACGAGACCGGACGGATCATGAGCTGGAGCGCAGCCGCCGAGACCGTGTTCGGCTGGCCCGTGTCGGAAGCCATCGGTCGGAGCCTCGCGGACACGATCATCCCGTCGCACCACCGGGAGGGGCACGCGCGTGGCCTCGCACGGTTCCTCGAGACGGGGGAAGGGCCGATCCTGCGGCAACGCATCGAGATCACCGCCTTGCACCGGGACGGACACGAGTTCCCGGTCGAGCTGACGGTGACTCCCATGCGGCTGGGAGATCATTGGCTGTTCGGGGCTTTCGTCCGCGACCTCACCGAAGAGAAGCGTGCGGAGCAGGTGTTGCAGAAGGAGGTGGGCGAGCGCGAGGCGGCCGAACGACTCCTGCGTCAGGTGATCGACGCGGACCCGAGTCTCGTGTTTGTAAAGGACCGGGACGGGAAATTCGTGCTCGTCAACAAGGCGGTCGCTGACATTTACGGCACGACGGCGGAGGCCCAGGTCGGGAAGACCGACGCCGACTTCAATCCCAACAAGGCGGAGGTCGAGCACTTCCTGCGCGACGATCGGGCGGTGATGGACAGCCGCCGGCCGAAGGTCGTGACCGAAGAGGCCGTCACCAACCCCACTACCGGTGCGACGCGCTGGTTTCAGACGGTCAAGGTGCCGCTCCTGTCGCCTGACGGCGAGGCCCGCCGCGTGCTCGGCGTCGCCACGGACATCACCGAGCGCAAGCGGGCGGAGGAGGCGCTGCGTCGTTCGGAAGCGAGCTACCGCGGCCTCGTGGAGCACGCAGCGTACGGTATCTATCGGGCGACCACGGACGGCAAGTTCCTCATGGTGAACCCGGCCCTGTTCACGATGCTCGGCTACGCGTCGGCGGAGGACCTGTTGAAGCTCGACGTCGGGCGCGCTGCGTACGTGGATCCTGCGGCGCGCGCTCGCATCGTCGCCCGCTGCGAGCAGTTCGGCTCCGCCATCGAAGAGGTCGCCTGGAGGCGCCGGGACGGCAGCGTCATCACGGTGCGCCTGAGCGGTCGACCGGTGCGCGGCCCGGACGGGGCGATCGAGTGCTTCGAGTTCATCGTCGAGGACGTGACCGAACAGCGCGCCCTCGAGGAGCGGTTGCGCCAGACGCAGAAAATGGAGGCCGTGGGCCGCCTTGCGGGCGGGATCGCCCACGACTTCAACAACCTACTCACCGCCATCCTCGGCTCCGTGGACTTCCTGCGGCGCGCCCTCGGCCCTGAGCACCCGGAGCACGCAGAGACGGAAGAGATCCAGAAGGCGGCAGTCCGGGCGGCGGACCTGACCCGCCAGCTGCTGGCATTCAGCCGGCAGCAGGTGCTCGCGCCCAAGGTCCTCGAGCTGGACGCGCTGGTCACCAACCTGGAAAAGATGCTACGCCGCCTGATCGGTGAGGACGTCGAATTGCGATTCGCGCCCAAAGCAGCGCGCGCCGCCGTCCGAGCCGATCCCGGGCAGCTCGAGCAGGTCATCGTGAACCTGGTCGTCAACGCGCGCGACGCCATGCCGCGCGGCGGCAAGCTCACGATCGAGACCGCCACCGTGGATCTCGACGCCACGTACGCGTGGGAGCACGGGACGGTCGAGCCCGGTCGCTATGTGATGCTCGCGGTGACCGACACCGGTGTCGGTATCGATCGCGCGGCACGGGCGCGGTTGTTCGAGCCGTTCTTCACCACCAAGGAATTCGGCAAGGGGACGGGTCTCGGGCTCGCGACCGTGTACGGCATCGTGAAGCAGAGCGGTGGCTACATCTGGGTGTACAGCGAGCCGGGGCAGGGGGCCACGTTCAAAGTCTACCTGCCACGGGTCGAGCCGGGCGGGGAGCCGCTCGCCGCTCGCCCCTCACCCGCCCGCGCCCTGGGCGGCACCGAGACCATTCTGCTCGCGGAAGACGAAGCCGCCGTGCGCAACCTCGCGCGTCGCGTGCTCGAGAAGCACGGCTACAAGCTGCTGCTCGCCGCAACCGGGCGGGACGGCGTCCAACTGGCGACGCAGCACGCCGGGCCGATCGACCTCCTGGTGACCGACGTGGTCATGCCCGAGATGGGGGGGCGCGAGCTGGCCCAACGCCTCGCGGCGCTGCAGCCCGGCCTCAAAGTGCTCTACCTGTCCGGCTACACCGATGATATGATCGTGCGCCACGGCGTGCTCGAGGCAGGCGTCGCCTTCCTACAAAAGCCGTTCACGCCGGACACGCTGTTGCGCAAGATACGGGAGGTGCTCGATGGTACGCAGTAGGCGGGCATGGTACACGATGAAGCTGAGGCGCAGCTGATGGACGAGGGCGCCGGCACCACCCTTCCAAGACGCCACAGGCTCGTAGGATGAGGGCGTCCCGTCAGTCCAGACGCTCCCGCCAGAAAATCCTCGTCATTGAGGACGACCCGGTCGCTCGCGCGGACCTGCAGGCGCGGCTGGAAGCCAACGGCTACATCGTTGCCCGGGCGGCCGACGCCGCCTCGGCCCTGACCGTCGTGAACCGCGAGCGTCCCGACCTCATCCTGCTCGACCTGGGACTCCCCGGCGGCGATGGGTTTCTGGTCTTGGAGCGCCTGCGCAAGATCGAGTCGCTCGCCGCCATCCCCGTGCTCGTCCTCACCGGCCGCAGCGACGCCGAAACCCGGAAGCGCGTGCAGGCGCTGGGCGTCCCGCCCGTCCTGGTGAAACCCGTACAGACCGAAGCACTGCTGGCCGCCATCAGCGAGGCCCTGGAGACCAGGTCGGCGTAAACCTGTCGCACCGGCGCCCCTCGGTGCCGCAAAAACGCCCTATCCTGGCCGCGGTGGTCTCGCGATGTTGCGCAACCGACGGTGACTACCCCAAATAGAGCCATGTCTCGAGACCCGGCGGCGCTGGCCGCCGACGAGGAGCCCCGCGTCCAGGCCGAGGTCCAACGCGCAGCGGTCCGTCAGCTCCTGGGGGGCGGCCCGTTCGCCGAGTCGCTGCACATCCTGCTCGTCTGCGTCGTTGCGGCCCTGGTGTGGAACTCCTTGCCGCTCGCCGTCACCGCTGGATGGGTCGGCGCCGTCACGGCGGCGGCACTGCTGCGGACCTGGTGGCGGCTGCGCGTGCGCCGGCGGACCGTCTCCACCGAGGAGGCCCTGCGAGCCGTCCGCCTGACCGTGACCGGCCTCGGGCTGGCATGGGGCGTCGGCGCGGCGATGGCGATCCCCGACCTCGCACCACATGAGGGCGCGCTGATCCTCGTCGTGCTCACCGGGATCATTGCTGGCGCAAGCAGCACGCTGGTCGGCGACCGCCGGAGCTTCCACTACCTGGTGTTCACGACGTTGGCTCCGCTCCCTATCGGGATCCTGCTGCAGGGGCAGAGCAGGTTCAACCTCATCGCGACCATGCTGATCGCGCTGTTCGCTCTCGGGATGGAACGCGTGCACCGTCGCGGGTATCGCACCTTCGCGGAGCGGGTGCGCAGCGGAGTCCTGCTGGAGTTGTCCACGCAGGAGGTGGCCCGTCAGCACGCCTACCTCGACGCCCTGATCGCGAGCACGCCGGTGGCCATCGCGGTGCTCGACGACCAGCGCGTGGTGCGCAGCGTAAACCCGGCGTTCGAAGCCCTGTTCGGGTACTCCGCGGCCGAGGTCGTGGGCGCCGGGATCGACCGGTTGATCGTGCCGGAGGCCTTGCGCTCCGAGTCGAGCGATTTGGAGACGCGGGTGCGACGGGGTGAAGTCGTGCGCGTGGAGCTCGAGCGAATGCGCAAAGACGGCCAGCGCATCCAGGTCCGCCTCTCGGCCGCCGCCGTGAAGGCCGCCGCCGACGGCGCGCTCGTCGCTCTGTATGAGGACATCAGCGATCGCAAGGCGGCGGAAGCGGCGATGCGCGAGGCGCGGGACCTCGCGGAGCGCGTGGCCCGGGCCCGTAGCGCCTTCCTGGCCAACATGAGCCATGAGATCCGCACGCCGATGAACGCGGTGCTCGGTTTCGTCGAGCTGGTGCTGGACACGGAGCTGGCCCCGGAGCAGCGGCGGGCCCTGGAGCTGGTACGGACCTCGTCCGAGGCATTGCTCACCATCCTCAACGACATCCTGGACTACTCGAAGATCGAAGCGGAGCACCTCGAGCTCGAAGCGATCTCGTTCGACCTGCCCAAAGTGGTCCACGCCACCGCCACCCTGCTCGCCGTCCGGGCGCGTGAGAAGCACCTCGAGCTGACTGTGGACGTGCTGCCCGACGTTCCGCAAATGGTGCGGGGCGATCCGACCCGGGTGCGTCAGGTGCTCATGAACCTGATCGGCAACGCGATCAAGTTCACGGATCAAGGTGAGGTGGATGTGTCGGCCAGCGTGGTTCGGCGTGACGGCGGCGGGGCGACCGTGCAGTTCCGCGTGCGGGACACGGGGATCGGCATCTCGCCGGAGCAGCTCGGTACCATCTTCCAGGAGTTCACCCAGGCGGACGCGTCGATGACGCGCCGCTACGGCGGGACGGGCCTGGGCCTCGCGATCTCGCGGCGCTTGGTGGCGTTGATGGGCGGTGAGCTGGCCGTCACGAGCGAGGTGGGCCGCGGCAGCGAATTCAGCTTCGCCCTCACCTTCCCGCTCGAGGCGGCACAGGTCACGGCCCGCGCCACCGTCTCCCTCGGCGGGCGCCGGCTCCTGGTGGTGGATGACAACGAAACCAACCGCCGCATCGTCCGGGACATGCTGGGAGCGGAGGGGATGGCCGTCCACGAGGCGCCCCGCGCCGACGCCGGTCTCGAGGCGCTGCGCCGCGCCGCGCGAGCGGGCGCGCCCTACGACCTCGCGATCCTCGACGCCCAGATGCCCGACCAGGATGGCTTCGAGCTCGCCACCGCCGTCCGCGCCGATCGCGCGCTGGCGGCGACGCGGCTCCTGATCCTCACCTCCGCGGGGCAGCGCGGCGACGGCGAGCGGTGCCGCCAGCTGGGTATCCAGGCGTATCTCACCAAGCCGATCGCGCGGGCCGATCTGGTCGAGGCCGTGGGCACGGTGCTGGCCGGCACCGTGTCGGCCCCGGGCGCGGCCGACCTCGTCACGCGCCACTCGATCGCCGAGTCGCGCCACGCCCTGCGGATCCTCCTGGCCGAGGACAACCCGGTCAACCAGCAGGTGGCGACGGCCATGCTCTTGAAGCGGGGGCACCAGGTGGACGTCGTAAGCAACGGGCGCGAAGCCGTGGACGCCGTGACCCGGGAGCGCTACGACGTCGTGCTCATGGACATCCAGATGCCAGAGATGGACGGGTTCGAGGCCACGGCGAAGATCCGTGGCCTGCCGCAGGGCGGGACACTCCCGATCATTGCCCTCACGGCCCACGCGCTCAGCGGGGAGCGCGAGCGCTGTCTGGAGCGCGGGATGAGCGGTTATGTCGCGAAGCCGTTCAAAGCGCATGACCTGTTCGCCGCCGTCGAAGGGCGGGGCACCCAGCCGGCCGACACCACCGCCGCGCCGTCACCTGCCGTCGACCTCGCGGCCTTCCGGCGCTCCATGGAGGAGGCGGGGGCAGCCGAGGCGGTTGACGGGATCCTCGAGACCTTCGTGGCGACCATGCCGCAGCGCCTGGATGCCCTGGCCGCAGCCGCTCGCGACGCCGAGGCCGAGCCGCTGCAGCGGGCGGCGCATGCCTTCAAGTCGGCCGCCGGGACGATCGGCGCGGGCCGTCTGGCCGCGCTGCTCGAGGACATGGAGCGCGCCGCGCGGGATGGCGATGTGGCTGGGGCGTGTGACAAGCTTGAGCACGTACGCGGCGAGGCGCAGGCCGCGCTCGATTACCTTCGGACGGCGACGAAAGGCGGGTAGGATGGCTAACGCGATCACCGTGCTGGTCGTGGACGACGACGCGGTATCGAGCGCCCAGCTCGGCGCGCTCGCGAAAGCGACCGGGTACGACGTCAAGAGCGCCTACAACGGCCGCGAGGCTTGGGAGCTGCTCCAGCTGGCGCGCATTCCCATCGTGATCTCCGACTGGTACATGCCGGAGATGGACGGCCCGGAGCTGTGCCGCCGCATCCGCTCCCGTGTGCGCGAGCCGTACGTCTATTTCATCCTCGTCACGGCGCGCGGCGGCAAGCAACAGTATCTGGCCGGGATGGAGGCGGGGGCGGACGACTTCATCGCCAAGCCGGTGGACCCGGACGAGCTGCGCGCCCGGCTCAAGGTCGCGGAGCGAATCCTCGGCCTGCGCAAGGAGATCGAGCAGCTCGAGGTCCTGCTCCCCATCTGCTCGTACTGCAAACGAATTCGGAACGACAAAGAAGAGTGGGAGCCGCTGGAGCAGTACATCGAGGAGCACTTCGAGCAGCTGCTCAGCCACGGCATCTGTCCCGACTGCTACATCAAGTACGTCCAGCCGCAGCTCGATCGGGGCACGTCTTCGTGACAGAACCCGTCACACAATCACCGCCGGCCCGATCATCGGGCGGCGGATGGTGGGCCACGGTGCGCGAGGCGCTGCGCGGCTCGCGCCACGACTACACCTCCGGCCCGCTGGGTCGGGCGATCGTGCTGCTCGCGATTCCCATGGTCGCCGAAATGATCATGGAGTCGTTGTTCGCGGTGTGGGACGTGTACTGGGTCGGCCGGGTGGGGCCGGGGGCCCAGGCCACGGTCGGGCTGACGGAGTCGCTCCTCACCCTCATTTACACCGCCGCCATGGGGCTCTCGATCGGCGTCACGGCCATGGTGGCGCGGCGTATCGGCGAGAAGAATCTCGAGGGGGCGGCCGAGGCGGCGGTGCAGGGGATCGCGCTGGGCGTGATCGTGGCCGTGGTGACCGGGGCGATCGGCGTGGCCTTCGCGCCGCGTCTCCTCGCCCTCATGGGCGCGAGCCCCGAGGTGCTGACTATCGGGAGCACGTACGCGCGGATCATGCTCGGCGGGAACGTCGTAATCCTGCTGCTGTTCCTGATCAACGCGGTGTTCCGGGGCGCGGGCGACGCGGCGATCGCCATGCGCGTGCTGTGGCTCGCGAACAGCATCAATATCCTGCTCGGGCCCTGCCTGATCCTGGGTCTCGGGCCGTTCCCGCGCCTCGGCGTGACGGGAGCGGCGATCGCGACCACGATCGGCCGCGGCACCGGTGTCCTGTATCAGCTGTATCGCCTGTGGCGCGGCGACGCACGCGTGTCCATCCGGCGGGCGCAGCTCACGCTCCAACCGGCCGTGATGCGCACGATGTTGCGGCTCTCGGGCACAGGCACGTTCCAGGTGCTGATCGGGACCGCCAGCTGGATCTTCCTGGTCCGGATCATTTCGAGCTTCGGGACGGACGCGATCGCGGGGTACCAGATCGCGATCCGGATCATCGTGTTTGCGCTGCTGCCGTCGTGGGGACTCGCCAATGCCGCGGCGACGCTGGTCGGGCAGAGCCTCGGCGCCGGCCGCCCCGAACGCGGCGAACGCGCGGTGTGGCTCGCCGGGTTCTACAACATGCTGTGCCTCGGCGGCGTGGGCGCCCTGTTCGTGGCGTTCGCCGGACCGATCACCGGCGTGTTCACTCGTGACCCCAGCGTGGCGCCGATCGCCGCCCAGTGCCTGAGTACCATCAGCTATGGGTTCCTGTTCTACGCCTGGGGCATGGTGATCACCCAGTCCTTCAACGGCGCCGGGGACACGTGGACGCCGACGTGGATCAACCTGGGCTGCTTCTGGCTGTGGGAGATTCCACTGGCGTACGTGCTGGCGGTGAATGGCAAGCTCGGACCCTTCGGCGTAGCCCTCGCGGTCACGATCGCGTTCTCGACCGTCGCCGTCGTCAGCGCGCTGCTCTTCCGCCGCGGGCGTTGGAAGGAGCGGCGCGTCTAGCCGCCTGCCCTAGGCAGTCTGTTGCGTCGACGCATCGCCCCTCGCCGCTTGACAGCGGAACGGGGACGAACCCACCCTGGTACTAGCGAACGACAATCGGTTCGTCGGAACTAGAGGAGCGCAGGCGTGGACGCGAAAGAGCTGCTCGACAGTCTCGACGTCGGTGTTCTGGCCATGGCGCCCGACTGGACCGTCGCCGCATGGTCGGCGGCGGCGGCGCGGATCACCGCGCTGCCGGCGGACCGGGTGGTGGGTGGGAGCATCTGGATCGCCTTCCCGGCGGCGAAGGGCACCGAGCTCGAGCTCGTGCTGGTCGACGTACTGACCGACGGCAAGCCCCGCACGTTCCTCGCGCCCGCGGGAACGCCCGAGGTCGCGGGCACGGTGCTGGAGATCCGGATCACCCGCGGCCCGGAGAATCATCTCGTCCTCTGCTTCCGGCCGGTGCACGAGGAGCTCGCGCCGGAGTCTCGCGCGGCGCAGCTCTTGAGCGCGCTCGAGGCGGAGCGCCGGCTGTATCTGCAGTTGTTCAGCTCGCTGCCCACACCCGCTCTGGTGCTCTCTCCGGGCGGCCAGATCCTCGATGCCAACCCCGAGGGAGCGAACCTGTTGGGCGGGGCGGATGCGGCGGCGCTGCGCGGCCGCGTACTGACGGAGTGGGCTCCCGCGGCACAGCAGGGGATGCTCGCCGCCGGGCTACGGCACGCCGTCACCAAACGGCAGGACGTGGCGCTCTCCTTCGAATTCGCCGGTGAGCCGGCGCGGGAGGTGCGCGCCGTCGTCGTGAACGTGGATCCCGTGCGTGCGGCACCGAAGCTTCTGTTCCTCGCCCTCGACGTGTCGCGCGAGATCCTCTTGCAACAGCGGCTGCTCCAGGCCGACCGGCTCTCGCAGCTCGGCGCCCTGGTGTCGGGCGTGGCGCACGAGCTCAACAATCCGCTGGCCGCGATCGCCGCCTTCGGCGAGGCGCTTGCCCTGGAGCCACATCAGTCGGACCTGCAGGAAAGCGCCGAGGTGATCCGGAGCGAGGCGATGCGGGCCGGTCGCATCGTGCAGACCCTGCTCGACTTCGCCCGCCAGCGGCCGCGCATGCAAACCGCCGTGGACCTCGGGGAGATCGCCGATCGCGTGCTGGCCCTGCAGCGCAGCGCGCTCAAGAAAGCGCGCATCCGCGCCACGATTTCGATTCCCCACGACCTCCCAGCCGTGTCGGGCGACCCGCAGGAGCTGCAACAGGTGATGCTCAACGCCGTGGTGAACGCCGCGCAGGCGATCGAGGGCACGGGTCGTCCGGGCCAGATCGTCATCGCGGGTCGCTCCACCGACCACCACGTGCTGGTGACCGTGGACGACACGGGCCCCGGCGTGCCACCCGAGATCCTCGACCGGGTATTCGAGCCGTTTTTCTCGACCAAAGCAGAGCACGGCACCGGACTGGGGTTGGCGATCAGCTTCGGACTGGTGCGGGGCATGGGCGGCCGGATGTGGATGCAGAACGTCGAAGGGGGCGGGGCCCGGCTGTCGTTCGAGCTGCCCGTGGACGCAGGCAGCCCCGACGCCGCGGCGCGGGCGCCCGGCCGGCCGGCGGGGCAGCGGCTCTCGCTGCTGGTGGTCGAAGACGAGGACGCTGTGCGCCGCGCCATGGCGCTGCTCGCCAAACGGCTCGGCCACGAGGTGACCACGGTCGGCCGGTTCGCCGACGCGACCGAGCGTCTCGCCCAACCGGGCGCGCGCTACGACGCTCTATTGGTGGATGTGCACCTGGACGAAGCGCACACGGGGTTCGACCTGTTCGATCATTTGCGGACCGCAGGTCAGGGGCTCGAGCAGCGCATCGTGTTCACGACGGGGGATTCCATCTCGACCCAGACCCGTGACGCGCTGGAGCGCGCCGCCCGGCCCGTGCTGCGGAAGCCCTTCAGCCTCGACGATCTGCGTGAAATGCTGGAGCGCGTGACCGCCGGCTGACGGCGCGGCGCCCACTCTGTATCCCGTTGTCGTCAAGCGAGGCTTCGGTGCGACAGTGAGAGACCAACCTCTTGGCATGACTCCTGCTTCGTTTCGGATCCGAAGCTTGATCATGAGCGCCTCGCGTGAAGCGGTCTCAGCTAACTTGGATAGACGAAGCAGCGCTGGCCTTGGTCTGGTGGCTCGTTGCCCTGCTGAGTGTCTCGCGGGAGTCGAGCGGCAAGCCCTTCCGACCTGTGCGGTGAGCGGTGGCTGAGCTCCTGGCACGGCTCCGCCGGGTGCCCCGTCGCGTCGTGCACCGACTGTGCCGGCAGCGGGCCCTCAATGCGTTGCGCCGCCGACACCGCTTTGGGTCCCTGCTCGTGGTCTGTCGCGGCAATGTCTGCCGCAGCCCGTTCGCAGCCGCGTTACTGCGCCGGCTCTCCCGGAACCAGCTGCGCGTCGACTCCGTGGGCTTCACGGCCCCCGGTCGGCCGCCGCCACCCGAGGCCGTTGCGGCGGCTGCGCGCCATGGCGTGGATCTCTCCGTCCACCGGTCGCAGCTGGTAACGGCGGAGGCCGCGCGCGCTGCCGACCTCATCGTTGTCATGGACCTCACCCAGCGCCATGAGATCTGCATCCGCTTCGGGCGAACCGAGCGGGACGTGCTGGTCTTGGGTGACCTCGACCCCCAGCCGATCGAGACCCGCATGATCCGCGATCCCATGAGGCAGCCGCTGGCGGTGTTCGAGCAGACCTATGCCCGCATCGAGCGCTGCGTGCGGGAGCTAGCGCGAGCGATTACAGCACTAAGGCCCGAGGCCTGACCCCACCCCGCCCCTGTGTGAGGCCCGTGCAACGCCGCACTGGGGCGCGTCCGCACTGTGGCGACGGAGCAGCAGCAGCGATTTAGTGCTCCATGTTTGGTGAAGGTGTCGCGATACGGTGCTGGGTCGGTTGCGTTCCGCTACCTGCAGGCGGTCCGGTTTTTGCACCTCCGTTCCCGCAAACGTCAAGCTGGAGGAGCCCCGTGGTACGCACCGTTGGTCGAAACTGGTGGGCAGTGGCAGCCGCGATGCTGGCCGTGGCGAGCGCGTGTAACGAGCCACAGAGTCCAGAGCAGCGTCCACAGCTCTTGCTGACAGACGGCAGTACGCTCGCGGTGGACGCCACCACCACGTTTGCCCTCCCCGACGTCAGCAGTACAGGCTCAATGGATCCGGACGGCTATACCGCCTGGGTAGATGGCTCCACCAGCCAGCCGGTCGGGACGAACGGCGTCGTCATGTTCAGCGGGCTAGCCGCGGGCGATCATGAAGTCGCGCTCTACGGCATCGCCCCGAACTGCGCCGTAAGCACGCCGGATAAGGGCGCCAACAACCCGCGGGGCGTTTCGATCCTCGCCGGCGTGGGGGGGTCCGCGGACTTCTCCCTGGCGTGCGGGTCGTGGGGCGAGCTGTTTGTTTCGACCAACACCACCGGCGTGGACCTCCCCGCTGGCGGTTACACGGTCAGCGTGGACGGTGGAGCGAGCCAGACAATCGCGGCGAACGGCAACGTCATGTTCACGCAGCTGTACGCAGCCAGCCATACGGTTGTCCTTTCAGGCGTCGCGGGGAACTGCGCGTTGACCGGTTCGAACTCGCAACAAGTGAACGTGTCGCCGGGCCAGACGGCGGCGATAACCTTTGCGGGGAGCTGCGCTCCAACTGGCTCAGGCAGTGGGACTCTGACGGTCACGACCAGCACAACGGGCTCTAACCCGGATGCCGATGGTTACACGGTGACGGTCGACGGCACCACCAGCCAGGCGATCGCGAGCACCGGCAGCGCTACCTTCGCCGTGCCGGCGGGCGCCAATCCGGTGGCGCTGTCGGGAGTGGCCTCGAACTGCTGGGCGAACGGTGCGAATCAGGGCACGGTCACCGTGCCAGCGGGCGGGACCGGCGCGGCGACCTTCGCCGTGACGTGTGTCGTCCCGGGGTCGCGCGCGAGCGGCACGGGCCAGCTGGGGATGGGCGCTGCCACGCCGCACAACAACGTCCAGACCTTCAACTTCGACGTGCGAGCGGATCTGACGGGGAAGTTCTACATCACCGCCTACGACGACATTCACCCGGACGGGACCATCGCCACGGTATTCGTGGATGCGTCGGCGGACCCCGCCACGTTTTTCAAGGCGTACCGCACCAGTTCGAACGCGTGCAGCGATCCGAGCCACGGTGTCGAGTTCGACGCCCTCGGCAGGGACGGGCCAGACCTGGTGAATGTTACGGGAATCGTGTGCGATGACGGAGCGCAGGGGAGCGGCAGAGACTTCTTCAGCTTCTTCATCATCAAGCCCCAGGCGGCGGGCATCGGCCGTTCGGGCATGGTGACGAGCGGGGATATCGTCAAGAACTGATCCTTCGTGCTCCAGCCCTCCGTTAAGGGTCGGCTGCGCGCGATCCGCGCTCACCCGCTCCTCAACCCGACTGCTTTAATAGAGGGATGGCGCGAGCGGCTCGCCGGCTATCCGGAGGATCCGGAGCACGAGCCCCACCTGGCGGCAGCGATCGAGTGGCTGGTCCGCGCCCAGGACGCGACTCCGGACGGCGGCATCTCGCGCGGGTTCAGCCTTGCCTGGCACCCCTATTTCGGCGGCCGCGGCTGGCAGCCGTCTTACCCGGAGACCACGGGCTACATCATCCCGACCCTGTACGCCGCTGCCAGGCGCCTGGGACGTGCCGAGCTCGCGGCACGCGCCGAGCGCGCAGCACGTTGGGAAATCGAGATTCAGCTGCCCACGGGCGCGATTCGCGGCGGCGTGATCGGCGCGCCGGAATCCCCCGCCGTGTTCAACACCGGACAGGTGCTGCTCGGCTGGCTCGCGGCGTTCGAGGAGACAAGGGAGGGCAGCTTCGCCGACGCGGCCCGCCGCGCCGCTTGCTACCTGGTGGCAACTCTCGACTCGGATGGGTTTTGGCGCAGGGGGAACTCGCAGTTCGCGCGCGCTGACGCGACGCTGTACAACACGCGCACCGCCTGGGCGCTCGCCGAAGCGGGAGCTCGACTGGATGATGGCGGGTTCACCGATGCCGCCGCCCGCAGCCTGCGCGCCGCCGCCGCGCTGCAGACCCAGAACGGCTGGCTGCCTTCCTGCTGCCTCACCGATCCCGAGCAGCCGCTGCTCCACACGCTCGCCTACGCCATCCGGGGATTCCTGGAAGGCGGGCGGGTGCTCGACGACGCGCGTCTGCTCCAGGCGGCGGAGCGCGCAGCTGATGCGCTCCTGGCAACGGTCCGGGCGGACGGCTGGATGCCCGGTCGCTACCGCTCCGACTGGTCTCCCGCGGTGCGCTGGTCCTGTCTCACGGGCCAGGCGCAGATGGCGAACAACTGGATGCGCCTTGCCGTCATAACGGGCGACCCGAAATGGCTCGAGCTCGTGCCCGCCGTCTTGCGCTTCCTCAAGCGGACGCAGAACCGGCACACTCGTGAGCCCGGTGTGCGGGGCGGGATCAAAGGCTCATGGCCGGTGGGCGGCGACTACGGAGCGTACGAGGTCCTGAACTGGGCGACCAAGTTTTTTGCGGACGCCCTGATGCGGCACGAGGCCGTGGAGACCCACGACCTCGGTGCCACGTCACCGGTTTCTGTGCTGGCTTAACGGCGCGTCACGGCAACAGCGTAGGGGTTTGCGCGATCGCCACCACACCCCAGCACGCTACGCTCGCGTCGCGTTCCACCGCGCACGCAAATGTTGGGTCTGAGTTCCCCGCACTGACCTGGGTGAAGG